>Ga0265297_10000867_pt1 | contig 80076 bp, 80 predicted proteins | sample Munlanlwell13791_FD_192502 | JGI IMG/M metagenome (GOLD analysis project Ga0265297, IMG submission 192502) | Leachate microbial communities from a municipal landfill in Southern Ontario, Canada - Leachate well 137-91 | ecosystem: Engineered > Solid waste > Landfill > Unclassified | place...
GCGACCCGGCAGACCTTAACAGAATTTATGTCAGGTCAAAGACCACCGGCAGGCTCACGCCCCTGGGCTCGCTTATCGACATAAAGGAAAGCGTCGGGCCGCAGAATGTCCCGCATTATAATCAGTTAAATTCGGCAACCATATCGTTTAACCTCAAGGGCAATGTCCCTCTTGGGGATGCCACAAAGGCAATCTCCGGCCAGGCGCAGGCCCTTTTACCGCCCGGGGCATCAGGCTCATTTCAGGGAGAGGCACAGCAGTTCCAGTCGGCACTGCAGAGCATGTCGGGATTGTTAATAACGGCGATATTTTTAATGTATATAGTGCTTGGTATTTTATACGAAAGCTATATACACCCATTCACCATACTTACCACGCTTCCCGTAGCGGCTTTTGGAGGCTTATTAACACTTTTATTGTTCAGGTCTGAATTGTCCCTTTACGCCTATATAGGCGTGTTTATGCTGCTGGGCATTGTTTCTAAAAACGGCATTATCATGGTTGACTTCGCCCAGCAAAACCTCTCCGAGGGCGCGAAGAGCAGCGCGGAGGCCATTTATAACGCCTGCTTGGTTAGGTTTCGGCCCATATTAATGACCGGCGCATCAACTATAATAGGCGCCTTGCCCATTGCCCTCGGCTATGGTGCGGACGGCGCCTCGAGGCGGCCTCTCGGCCTAATAGTCGTAGGAGGGCTTATGTTCGCGCAGGTAGTCACACTTTTTGTAACACCCGGCATATATCTCTATATGCAGGAATTTCAGGAAAGGTTCCTTGACAAGTGGGAGCTTTCCCGTTCAAGCGCCGGCCGCGCTTCATACGAATCAGAGGAATAGGCCGGGGTTTAGACATACCGGCCTAATATATCCCCGAAACCCGTATTCTTTATAATTTATGTTGCTTATTAGTCCTAAATTTGATACTATTTATTATATAGTAATAGTATCAATCGAAAGGGGAGCGTATGAAGAATAAAGCCGCGATATGTCTTGCCATTGCAATAGTCCTATTGTCAGCAGTTAACGCGCAAGCCTTAAAACCTAAGACCGCGGAGGAGATGCCTTTTTTCGTTTATTACGATAATAATTCCCAGAAAAATCATTTTGTGCCGTCAGGCTGGATGGGTGATTTTAGTTCAATCAAGATAAATCAATCATGCAGGGACAACCCCTATTCGGGCAATTCATGCATCGAGATAACCTATACCGGTGAGCCGTCGCAGGGCGCCGGCTGGGTCGGTGTATTTTGGCAAAACCCTGAAAACAACTGGGGCTCTAAAGACGGCGGATTAAACCTGTCTAAAGCCGGCAGGCTGACCCTCATGGCGCGCGGCGCCAAAGGCGGGGAGATGCTTGAATTTAAGATAGGCGGCATAACAGGGCAATTTCCTGATTCGGATACGGTAGGCATAGGCCCTCTCGCGCTTACATCTGAATGGAGTGAATACACCATTGATCTTGCCGGCGCCGAGCTTTTCTATATCAGCGGCGGTTTCGTGTTTGCCGCAAGCCGCATGGACAATCCCGACGGATGCGTAATCTATCTTGATGATATAAAATACGAATAACATTGAGGCAATCATGCTAAAACCAATTGCGTTAATAACCATTGCCGCGGTAATTATTACCGGCGCCGCGGGCGCCTATTTTTATCATCAAAAAAATAAAGAGAACTTCGCCGGCAAAACAACCCAGAGAAATGAGGCCTTTTATGTTTCAGGCTATGTCAGCCACAAAAAAGGCGCGGCCGGAGACTGGTCTGCCCTGACCCTTGATACGGAGATATCCGACGGCGACTATCTAAAGACAGCCAAGGGCTCCACCGTTGATATCAAATTCGGCAAGGACATGAAAAATATCATATCCGCTTCGGAGGATACAGCCCTTGGGATAAAAAGGATAAAACTCTCGGGAGACAAGAACATAAATCTTGAACAGGGGAGATTGATGTCGGATCTAAAAGGCCTTGACCCGGGCAGTAAATTCGAGGTAAGGACACCCACGGCCGTCTGCGGGGTCTTGGGCACAAGTTTTGAGGCTGTGGCAAAAGATGACCTGACTGTATTAAAGGTCTATGAGGGGAGAGTCTATGTCAGGGGCACAGGCATACAATCCGTTATAGGCAAAGAGGTCATTGTTACCGAAGGCAATCAGAGTATTATCTATAAATCAAAGGCCCCTGAAAGACCAAGGCCGTTAAGTGAAGAGGATATGGAAAAATGGAGAGGGTGGAAGGGTGAGCTGGTATATAAGATGTTCCGTCCTTTTTATGTATATCTTGATGAAAATGACCCTAAAAACCACTATCACCCATCAGGCTGGCTTGGGGATTATGACGCCATAAGAAGGCTGACATGGGAAGAGGATCCACATTCAGGCAAGGATTGCCTGCGTTTCAGATACACGGGCAAGACGCCGCAGGGGGCAGGGTGGGTAGGAGTTTACTGGCAAAACCCGGTCAATAATTGGGGCGATGTCCAGGGCGGTTATGACCTGACCGGCGCCAGACGCTTAAGCTTTTGGGCGCGCGGGGAAAAAGGCGGCGAAACCATAGTCCGGTTTGGCGTCGGAGGTATTACGGGGCAATATCCCGATTCGGTAAAGACCGAGATAGGGCCTATAGTATTGTCAAATACTTGGAGGGAGTACAAGATAGACCTCTCCGGCAAAGACCTTACCTATATCAGCGGCGGGTTTTACTGGATGACCGATAAAAATTCCAATCCGGACGGCGCTGTAATATATCTGGATAATATAATTTATGAATAAAGTCCGGCAAGGAGGAAATAAAGGAATGAAAATATTTATAACGGTCATAATATTATCATTTGCCATAGGACAAACATGCTGTGACATTTCCTACGCAGGGTCAAATAAAACATGGGCCAATATAGGTAAAGGTCTTGCAATATACGAAGGCGCCAAGGTGGTAACAGGCAGACAGGGAAATATCATTGATGATGTAACCGGCGGCATGCGGCCTACGCAAGGCTCATCCGGCGGTTCCTACGATTCTGGTTTCAATGCCGGTTATGAGGCCGGTTATAACGCGGGCTTCAGGCAGGGTGTCGAGAGAAGCGGCAAATAAAAAATTTGCTTTAAAACATCCCAAAAGGCTTTATAAGGCTTTAATCTGTCCATGTTTTTTGACAATCTTTACAGGAATCCTCGTAGTTGTAACCGGCAGTAGTCCCTGAACCTTCAGGGGTCTTTACTCCTATATCACCGGCAGGCAGAGATGACACCGGTTGATACCACGTAGACGGCATACCTGGTGAAGAGACCTGTTGGCCTTGATAAGGCAGGTTTGAGCCGCGGGATTCATCCTCATTATAATAATCATCGCGGGTTTCCACGTGATCCTGGCCCGCGCGTGAACACTGGACGGCCGATAAAAGTATCATCATGACCAAGACCGGCGCAATAGAGGATCTGATATTTATTCTCATAATAATCTCCGGTGATATAATACCTCTTTACGCGGCATATGTCAATGACATGGGGCTTAAGGATTTGGCTTTTTACGGTCATTGATTTTTGTTTGTAGATTTAACTTTTTTGAAAATTTTCTTGAAAATGTACTCACCAAGTGAATACTGGTGCATACCATGAACAATCAAGCAAGGTTATCCTCAAAAGAGTTAGAAGCTAATAAGGCAATACTAAACCCTATTGCAGGCAAAGGGCGTTTGCCTTCCCTTCGCGAGCTTATGGCATTTTTACAGTATAAATCTCCCCGATCATCTTCTCTAATGTTTGGCCGCTTAAAATCTAAAGGGACTTTTCTCGAATAAGCTTGCGAAACTTGACGTAAAGTATTTCTTGTTAAGAGTGCCGGGCGATTCAATGAATAAAGCCGGGATCAATAATGGAGGTTTGGTTCTTGTCTTACAACAGCAGACTGAAGAAAGTGGGGATTGGGTTAAAGAACATAAACCAATTATTTTAGATCGTGATTTTAAGGTGCGGGGAGTTGTAATAACAACACTATGGCAAGCAGGGGTATTATGATAGATCAGTGTCATCTTCAATATAAAGAGCGAGTTAATTTAGGTAGTTATTATACAAAACCTGAATTGGTATCATTGGTGTATCATCTAATTAGAAAAAATGTTAGAGATTATCAAGAGCATATCTTGCTTGATACATCTTGTGGCTATGGCTCTTTTCTCCAGGAAAAGCGCTGGAACAATAAAAGAATAGGCGCAGATATTGATGAAAGCGCATTAGAAGAAGCAGCGTCTATCAGCCCCGATGTTTTTTTTATTCATAAGAATGCCCTTAATAATGTTTCACGGGAACATTATCAATTGTCTGCTGGAGACAAAATCATAATAGTAGGCAATCCCCCCTATAACGACACAAGCTCTATTATAAGAAATAATATAAAGCAATCATTCGAGGATATTGAACCATCACTAAAAACAAGAGATCTCGGGATGTCATTTCTTCTTTCCTATAATAGACTATTTGCGGATTATATTTGCGTACTGCATCCGTTATCTTACCTAATAAAAAAAGCCAATTTTACTTTAATTAAACCCTTAGCAGATAAATACACATTGATAGATTCTGTTATTATTAGTAGCGGAGAGTTTACTCAAACATCTAAAATAACTGCATTTCCCATTATTATTGCTTTATACAAAAGGGATCAATTAGGAATGGACTATAAATTTATCACGAATTATCTTTTTAGAACTAAAGAAGGAAAAACGTTTAGATTGTCAGATTTCGATTCGATATCAAATTACCTAACGAAATATCCTAATCAAAAATATGTCAACCCAAAAGATGTTGTTGCTAAGTTTTGGACAATGAGGGACATCAATGCGCTAAAAAGAAGCCGCACTTTTGTGACAGAAACCACAACAAATACCATATTTGTTACAAAGAAATTATTCGATTATTATTGTTATGTCGATATTTTTAAAAGATTCATTTCCCGTATTCCTTATTATTTTGGCAATTGTGACGTTATGATTAATAATGAAGATTTTTTAAAAATTAAAGATGATTTTAAAATATTCAGCTTAAAATGTCATCCATATTTAAGGTCGGATATACATTTAAACTATGGAGCGCAATTTAGCATGGATAAAATTGAAGAATATTTTTTGAAATTGCTGGGAGAACATTATGTCTATTAAAACAAAAGATGATAATAAAAAAGAAATTATTATTGCAATACCATTAACAAAAGGAACTGAAAAAACTCGCATTAAAAAGAGAAGAATACTTAATGAGTATGGGTTTCCAGTTGCGACGCGAACGGATGCTTTTTGTCAACAATGTTACGTTGAGTGGCAAATAGGATATGATGTTGTAGTTTATGAGCCGGATAAATTATCCAAGACTACATTAAAGAACCAGCGTTTTATCGGCGCAAATGGTAAAGAAAAAACATTGTATGAATTATCAGAATATATCTATTATTTTTATAAGTGGAATGTAGTCTCGAATGAAGAACTAACCGGCATCAAGAATTTTCTTGAAACTACTGATTTGGATATATTGTTGGATGTAAACAAAGATTATATGATTGAAAGAGGGCACCCTATACCTAAGAAGTTATTTAATATTGATTTTGAGTATACTCAAGTGAAATACCCATTGCTTATTCACAAATTTGATCCATTTGAAATTATTACGGAAATCAAAGTTACCGAAAAACAATATGCTGCAGGTGTCCAGCCTATGTTATATTTTTGTTTTCCGGTTACAGAATTGAAAACCGCTGTTCCCTTAGTAGGCAGGGTTGCGGAAAAGAAAGAAAACGCGGATTTTATTATTAATTCATCAAATATTCAAGTTTTTCTTGAAGTATTAAAAATATTTGGCATTTTAAGCGAAAACCATAGGAAAGATATAATTTCAATAATTAATGTGATTTTGAGCTAATATTAGCTAATAAAGTCTTTGATTAATAGCTTAGCTCTAAAAATTTCTTATTGCCGACACTATGCCAGATTTTAATTCTTATGAGTAATTGACAGTATCGGACTTGTGGAGTTAGTTTTGCGCCAACTTCGGGGAACCATCACAGACGAACAGACCCGTTTAATAACCTTTATCATAGAAAGTTGAAAGGAGGTAATTTAAAGCTTATAAGCATAGACGGCGCAGGAGACCTGTATTCGGTTGTAGATGTAGTATATCCCCATGTTCCTATTCAAAGGATGTTGGAGACATAAACAGGCCAATGTATCAAGCTATCTTAAAAAAGCATATCAAGATGCTTGCATAAAAAGAGCAAGATTTTTTATTTTTTTCTTGCATCAAGCGCTAAAATGTGTTATATTCATACTTGAAATTTAAATGGTTCAGCCCACCGAGAAGGGCCTGTTGGTTATAGTTTATCTTTTCCGATGGGCCCTTTTTTATGCCATGATAATAAAAAAAGACCCTGATATCATCAAAGGCTATCTTGAGGATTATTCCAACCTCAAGTCCGGTTTTTGCGAAGGCGTTTATATCGCTCAAACGGAGGATGATGTCCGTCAGGCCCTTTTAGATTCAGCCTCTTCCAATACCCCTTTGACCGTGACCGGCGCCGGCACAGGCGTGGCAGGCGCCAGGATACCTTTTGGAGGTAATGTCCTCTCCCTTGAACAGTTAAATACCATAAGCGGCATCAGGAAACTGCCGGACGGTATAGCTGAAATAACGCTCGGGCCGGGATGCGCGCTGAAAAACCTGCTGGCAAAGGCTGACGAGAACGGTTATTTTTATCCGCCGGACCCTACGGAAAAAACATCATTTGTCGCGGGAAACATCTCGACATCAGCTTCGGGGGCAAAGAGTTTCAAATACGGCACCACGAGAGATTTCATCACAGGGCTAAGGATCATGCTTTCAAGCGGTCAGACGCTCAATCTCAAACGCGGAGAGGGCTTTGCCGATAAAAGACGCCTTAACATTATTACCGAAGCCGGCCGCAGGCTGGCTCTGACTCTACCGGCATACGATATGCCCCGGGTAAAAAACGCGGCAGGATACTACATAAAAGACAACATGGACGCCATAGACCTTTTCATCGGACAAGAGGGAACGCTTGGCATAATATTAAGCGCTACGCTTAAACTGATAAAAAGGCCCTGCCCGTTCATGGATTGTTACGCCTTCTTTAGAAATTACAAAGACGCTGTTTTTTTCGCGCTAAAGGCAAGAGAACACAGCCTCAACAAGGACTCCGCGCTTGACGCCGCCTCCATTGAATTCTTTGATCTTAACACACTAAAACTTTTAAGACAGAGACATGATATAATACCCGTCCCGTCCGAGAGCGCCGTGTATTTCCAGCAAGAGATGCCGGGGGATAACGATGACAGGCTCATAAACGCGTGGGCGGACCTTATAACGCGCTGTAACGGCCTGACGGATGAGACGTGGCTCGCCCTGACGGACAAAGACAGACAAAGGTTTGCCGCTATAAGACATGATGTCCCGGATATGGTAAACGAGTATTTAAAAAGACATAATATGTCAAAGATAGGCACTGATATGGCCGTGGCGCATAAGAACCTGCCGCTTATGATGGAATACTGTAATGATATGCTTACGCGGGCAGGACTTAGATATCTATGTTTCGGCCATATCGGCCAGGCCCATCTGCATATAAACATCCTGCCCAAAGATGCCGCCGAGGATCAAAAGGCAAGGCTTGTATATGATAAGCTGGTTAGAAAAGCCGTATCGCTTGGCGGGACGCCTACCGCCGAGCATGGCATCGGAAAGGTTAAACACCGCTACCTTGAAATACTTTACGGGAAAAAGGCCGTATCACAGATGGCACGGCTTAAAAAACAGCTTGATGCTTCCTGCATACTGGGACTTGACAATATTTTTTCAAAACAACTGCTCAAGTCAATCTGATAAAATATCATCACGGAAAACAATACGGCTTGCGTATCCGCCATGTGAATACGTGCGGCAAATACTCAATAAATAATTTGGTGCTTGAGTGTATGCTATATTTATTATATAATACATGCACTAACGCAAGAAAGGATATTTATGCCGGTATTAAAAAACACAGACTTGTTAGACCCTTATGTCCGACAATTGATCAGGCCGTATTTTGAAAAATTTTTGACTCTGCATGACAACGCTCTCGTCTCCGTGTTCATATACGGCAGTTGCGCCAGCAGTGAATTCAAAAAAGGCTCATCCGACATAAACAGCGCGGCCGTTTTTAAGCAAGTAAGCCCCGTGGAACTTAAAAAGAGCCTTGGCGCGGTTAATGCCGGGATACGGCGCGGCATTAATACGCCTCTTTTTCTCACGCATGATTATATCATGTCATCACTTGATACCTTTCCTATAGAATTCCTTGAAATGAAGGAACATAATGTGCTCATATACGGAGAGGATGTCCTTTCCGGCATAAGCATCGATCTTAAGCACCTGCGTTTTATCTGCGAAGAGCAGATAAAGGGCAGGCTTATCAGGCTGCGGCAGGGTTATCTGGAGATAGGTCAAAGACGAAAAGGCATCGAGGCCCTGATAAAGGATTGTTTTACAGGGTTATTGCCTGTCTTTAAAGCGCTGTTAAGGATAAAGGGTGTCCCCGCCTTAAAAACAAAAGAGGATAACATTAATGCCCTCGGGACCGCGTTCGGTATTGAAACAGGTATTTTTTTCGCCATACTCGCGGATAAAAGAAACGACGGGAGGATCAGCGGGTATGAACTTGAGGAGTCATTGTTCCGTTTTATTGAACAACTTGAAAAATTATCTGTAATAGTGGATAATATCTTATGAATAAGCCTGCCGTAGCGCGCTTATCCGTCCGGACAAATAAGCTGTTTTTAACAGTTATATGCTTATGCTCTTTGATCTTTCCCGCGGGGCTTACCGCCGGGCCGGATGAGTCATACCCGGCGCCCAAGGGTTATGTAAGCGATTATGCCGGCATATTAAGCCAGCAGGCTGTCCGGACAGCCGACTCTATCGCTAAGCAGGTAGAAGAATTGACCCGGGCGCAGATAACCGTCCTTATCGTTAATACGACCAAACCGCTTGAGATTGAACAATACGCGGCAGGGCTCTTTGAAAAATGGGGTATAGGCCAAAAGGGCGAGGATAACGGGATATTGCTTTTATTTGCCATGGCCGACAGGGGCATCAGGATAGAAACAGGCTATGGCATAGAGGACATCATACCCGACGCCGTGGCAAGCAATGTTATTCACGGTGTTATTATACCGCAATTTAGGCAGGGCCATTACGAAAAAGGGGTATTGGCCGGGTTGTTGGCTGTCTCCGATCTTATCGCGCGGGAATATAACGTCAACCTAAACCTTGACAAAGACATGTCGGCTATCCGTCAGGAGACGGCGGGACGATTGACACCGTTATCGGCCCTGGCATACCTTTTATTATTTATTTTCATATTCGGCATGCGTTCGGGTTTATTATTTTACTTTCTGCTCGGGCCAAACGGCCGCAGGCGCGGAGGTTACTGGTATGGCTCCGGCGGTTTCGGCGGGGGTTTTGGCTCCGGGTTTGGAGGTTTCGGCGGAGGCATGTCCGGAGGAGGCGGGGCGTCGGGCCAGTGGTAACAAAGGCTGACATATAAAACGGGATATGGTATTAATATATAAACTAACAGGAGGATAATAGATGAAAACCGTGTGGGTTGTATTGATCGTGATAGGCGTTATAATTATCATGCTTGCCGGGTGGCTGATCGGGGGGCTTAACAGAGTGGCTATTCTTAACGAGGCAATAACAGCCTCGTGGAGCCAGGTGGAGAACCAGCTTCAAAGGCGCAATGACCTGATACCAAACCTTGTCAATACGGTAAAAGGTTATGCCGCCCACGAAAAAGGCCTATTTACCGAGGTCACGCAATTGCGCAGTCAATGGGCATCGGCGGCGACAAAAGACGATAAGATAAAGGCGGCGGAAGGCCTGCAGGGCGCCATATCAAGGCTTTTGCTTGTCGCTGAAAACTATCCCGACCTGAAGGCCAATCAAAACTTTCTCTCATTGCAGGCCCAGCTTGAGGGGACAGAAAACCGCGTATCGGTTGAGAGAAACAGGTATAACAGGGCTGTCCAGATGTTTAACAGTTATATAAGAACTATAGCAGGGGGCATATTCGCCCGGATACGCGGGCTTGATAAGCCGGCAGGGTACTTTGAGGCCGAGTCGGCCGCGAAGGCCGTTCCGAAGGTTGATTTTCAAATCTAATGAAAGGATAGGGTATAGATGAAAAAAATATTTGTGCTCGACACGAATGTCCTTTTGCATAATTCTGCCTCACTGCTGGCATTCACGGACAATGAGGTTGTCATCCCTATAGAAGTCATAGAAGAACTTGACGAGTTTAAAAAAGACCATGACGAAAAGGGCCGCAACGCCAGGGAAACAATAAGACAGCTTGATAACTTCAGGAGAAAAGGAAAACTGGGTAATGGCGTTGCCACTGAAAACGGCGGGCTTATACGCGTCATTGCTAACATGGACCTAACACAGGCTATAAGAGAGCTTGGGCTTTCGCCTAACGTGGCGGACAACAGGATACTGATGACCGCGTATCTTCTGCAAAACCAGCAGATGAAGGTCATCTTTGTCTCAAAGGACATAAACGCCCGGGTCAAGGCTGATGCCATCGGCATCAAGGCAATGGATTTTGAAAAGGAAAAAATAGACTTTGATAAGTTGTATACCGGCTGGCGCGCGGTCAAGATGCAAAAGGAAAAGATAGATGAATTCTACGAGAACAAGTCAACACGGGAAGGGGTATCTTCCGATCTCATGCCGAATGAATTCGTTTTTTTTTCAGACGCTGATAATGAAAAGCACACGGCACTGGCCAGGCACGACGCAGAAAAAAAGACATTCCAGCAAATCAGGCACGGGGGCAAGCAGATATGGAGCATCAATGCCCGCAACAAGGAACAGGTTATGGCGCAGGAACTGCTCTGCGATGACAGCATAAAGCTCGTAACCTTGGTGGGCAGCGCGGGAACAGGAAAAACACTGCTTGCCCTGGCCGCGGGCCTGCAAAAGGTCTTTGATGACGCCACATACGACAGGCTTCTTATATCAAGGCCTATAATGCCTCTTGGCAGGGATATCGGGTATCTGCCCGGCACAAAAGAGGAAAAGCTCGAAAACTGGATGGAGCCTATTTTTGACAATCTTGAATTCATCCTGTCAATGCACCGCAAAAAACAGCGCGGGAAATTTAAAACAATTAACGACCTCCTTGGCACAGGGCTTTTACAGCTCGAGGCGCTCACGTATATGCGCGGCAGGAGCATACCTAAACAATTTATAATTATCGACGAGGCGCAAAACTTGACGCCTCACGAGATAAAGACCGTCATAACCAGGACTGGAAATTACGCCAAGATGGTCCTGACAGGCGACCCTTATCAGATAGATAATCCATATCTTGATTCGTCAAGCAACGGCTTGACGTATTGCGTTGAAAAAATGAAAAACCAACCCATGTTCGGACACGTGACATTAACGAGCAGTGAGAGAAGCGAACTCGCCTCCATCGCGGCAAAGATGCTGTAAGAGGCCGCGCGGGCGATAAGATATAAAAATTAGAGGAGAAAATGAAATTAGACACGGCTTATGCCGATAAATTTATCAAAAACGGCGCGTTGGAAGACATTAGATCCGAGGTTGTTGACTGCCATAATATGCTCGAAAAAGGCTTGGGCCCGGGAGCGGATTACCTGGGTTGGCTGCATCTTCCGTCACAAACAGATAAAGGATCTCTTAAAGAAATAGACTCGGCGGCTGCGGCACTTAAGAACTCCTGCTCCGCCTGCGTTATAATTGGCATAGGCGGTTCATACCTGGGGGCCCGGGCGGCCATGGAGTTTATGGATATCACCGGCGGGATAAGGATCGTATTCGCTGGCAATAACATAGATCCCGATTACCTAAGCCGCAGGCTTGACGGATTAAAAGGCCTGGACATAGCGGTCAATGTTATCTCAAAGTCAGGCACAACGCTGGAGCCCGCCGCGGCATTCAGGGTCGTCATGGATGAAATGAAAAAACGCTACGACGCGAATGAACTTAAAAAACGCGTTGTCTGCACGACGACGAGGTCAAAGGGCGCGCTTTTTGAGATAGCTCGAAAAAACGGATACGGCCTTTTCTTTATACCTGAAAACATAGGCGGCAGATTCTCCGTCCTGACACCCGTAGGTCTTTTGCCTATGGCCATAGCGGGCATAGACATTAATGAGGTCATCAAAGGCGCGGCCCGGGCGGAAGACATGAGCATGTCCTGCGATTTGGATAAAAACCTTTCCTATAAATACGCCGTTTACAGAAACCTCTTCTACAGGATGGGTAAAAAAATAGAGATAGGGGCAAGTTTTCACCAGTCAATGCTCTATGTGCTTGAATGGTGGAAACAGCTCTACGCGGAGAGCGAAGGAAAAGACGGTAAAGGCATTGTCCCCATCACAGCGATATTCTCCACAGACCTTCACGCCAACGGGCAATTAATACAGGAAGGTGAACGAAATATTTTCGAGACCTTCCTTGCCATAGACGAAAAAGGCAAAGATATCAGCCTGCCTGCCTGTGACGACAACCTTGACGGCTTAAATTACCTCTCCGGAAAGGGGCTAAGCTTTATCAACAAGATGGCTTATAAAGGAACGTCCCTGGCCCATATGCAGGGAGGCGTGCCCAATATGACATTGTCCGTGAAAGAAAGATCCGCCTTTTGTCTGGGGCAGATATTTTATTTTTTCCAGCGAGCGGTGGGGCTTTCAGGGTATATGCTTAAGGTCAATCCGTTTAATCAGCCCGGGGTTGAGGCGTATAAGAAAAATATGCTTTCACTGCTTAAGTAACAGTGGTAATGCAGCACCGTAAGCGAACTCGGGTATAGTATATGGGAAAAAATTTTTATATTTTTTTTACCGGTATTGCCGTTTGCGCGGGGTTTTTAGCCTGCGGATGCGCGACAACATTTAATCCCGCCACAGGCCGCAATGAGGCCATATTTATAAACACCGCGTCGGAGATTGCCATAGGAAAAAGCGCGGCCTCGCAGATCGGGCAGAAATACAAAATAAGCAAAGATGGGCTTGCCGTATTACGGCTTGAGGACATAGGCAAGAGGGTAGCCGCGGCATCCGACAGGACGGACCTTAATTACAAATTTTACCTGATAGAAGACGAAACATTAAACGCCTTTACAATACCGGGAGGACATGTATATATCCACAGAGGCCTTTATAACAGGCTTGATGACGACCAGCTGGCCGCTGTTATGGGGCACGAGATAGGCCATGTCGCGGCAAGGCATATCGTAAAGAAAATGCAGGCGGGCCTCGGCTACCAATTGCTTTCAACAATCGCGCTTATGGCATACACGAACAATCAAGATGATAAAAAAAATAAGCAGGCAGGCTATGCTGCTTACGCTGGCGCGACCGCCTTTAACCTTGTTCAGTTAGGCTATAGCAGAAAGGATGAATACGAAGCCGATGGGCTTGCCGTAAAATATACCACGGCCGCGGGTTTTGATCCGGAGGGCATGAAACGGGCCCTTGAGGTGCTAAAATCAGACGAAGAAAAAGGTATAGCTGTTACTTATATATTAAGGTCTCATCCCTATATTGACGAACGTATCAACAGGCTTTAAAACAGGCGTGTAAACATCTTTTAAAAAAGGAGAGGGTATATGGCGAAAAAAATAAAGTTGCTAATATCTTTAGTGTTTTGCCTGTCATTTTCAGCTGGCGCAAACCTTTACGCTGAAGAGACCATATCGTTGACCACTTATTACCCCGCTCCCTACGGCGAATACGATTCGCTTTCCATAGGAAGCGGCTATACCGCCTCAACCACAGACGGCACGCTTACCGTTGAAGGCAGTATCGGCATTAAGACGCAGACACCCAATGCCCCACTTGTAGTCTACGGAGGAGAGGGTTCTTATACAGCGCCTAATTTCGGCAGTACCAACAGGGGCGCTATACATGTGAGAAGCCTTACAAGCAATACAAGAAACGCCATAACATTTAGTCCGGCCGGCACAGACAGCGCGCAGGCAGGCATCTATGTCCATCAGGACAATGCCGCCGGCACGCATATGTATCTGGCGACAACAAATAGTTACGCCACCGGCCCGCAGACAAGGGTGGCCATCTTAAATTCGGGTTATGTCGGCATAGGAACAACAACCCCCTCATACCCTTTGCATATGGGGAGCGGGGCATATTGTTCGACAGCCGGGGCATGGACAAATGTCTCCGATATAGCGCTTAAGGAAAATATAACCGACCTGGACTACGGCCTAAAAGAGGTCATGCTGATACAACCGAGAAAATTTAACATGAAACAAGACGGCTCACGGCAGATTGGGTTTATCGCGCAGGAGATAGAAGGGGTAGTCCCTGAAGTAGTTAGCGGAAACGACGGCAATAAAGGTATCTCTTACGGACCTCTTAACGCGGTTTTGGTAAATGCCGTAAAAGAGCTTCAAGGACAAATAGAAGACTTAAAAGCCGTGATAGAGGAATTAAGGCAAAGACTTGACAGCCGAACATGATTATCCCTAAATTCCATAGACCTAAAAGGTCATTAACGACAAGCCAGGCAAGGGCAATTGACAGAAAAACCATAAACAGGCACGGCATACCTGCCGCCATACTTATGGAAAATGCCGGCATGTCAATCGCCCGCGCGGGGCTTGACATCATCCGGAAACAAGGCAAAAACAAGAAACGGGCATCTGTCGGCATATTCTGCGGCAAGGGCAATAACGGCGGCGACGGACTGGTATGCGCCAGATATCTTTTAAGCGCGGGTTGTGACGTTGATATATACCTTATGTGCCGGAAACCGCAGATCTTTGGTATTTCATACTTTAACCTGATTGCCCTGGAAAGAATGAACCGGCGTATACATGAACTACTAACAACCCGCGATATTAATACCTTGAAAAAACGTCTTAAGTCAGATATAATAATTGATGCCATATTCGGCACAGGCTTTAACGGTATACCCGGGGGTATTTATAAAAATATAATAATACTCATCAATGAAAGTTTGGCATACACAATATCGGCGGATATACCTTCAGGCTTGGATGCGGATTCCGGCAGGGCACGGGCGGAAGCGGTAAAAGCCGATATGACCGTAACAATGGGTTTTGCAAAAAAAGGTTTTTATCAAAACGACGGGCCAGGACTTTGCGGCGATATCAGGATAGCTGATATCGGTTTAAGGCCATAAGGCCGAGACAAATTTTTATGCGGGATATAGAGGTTACACAGCCTTCGCAGGATGAAATACTCCAGCTTGATATCGGTAAATGGAGCCCCTGGGAATGCAATCCTTCGGAATTTCAAAGGACATACGATAAAGAAGAATGGTTTTTTTTAATCGAGGGCAAGGCTGTAATAAAAATCGGGGGAGGCAGGCAGATAAGCATCGGCAAGGGCGATCTGGTAAAATTGCCCGAAGGGACGGTATGCGACTGGCGGGTTTTTGAGAATATCCGCAAGGTTTATACCTTCAGATAAAAATAACGGAATAATTTTTCCTCTTAAGGGTTGTATCTATAAATGACCATCAGGAGGGAATATGAAAACGTTATACAAATGCCAGATATGCGGAAATATTGTCCAGGGCCCGGTTGAGGAATGGTGCCGGCAATGCGGGGGCCACAGGGTTATATTCAAACGCATAGTCCTAAACGATGACGAGGCCCTGCTGGCCTCACAGGGGTGAGGCCGCTTGGGTTTATCACGGAAATACCCTCAAAAATAGACAAGGAGCACATTTATGAGAACTGCATTCGGTTTTTTTTGCGTTTCAGTAATGTTATTATCGTTTATGGCCATACCATGCGTGTTCGCCGATAATACAAGTTTGAACATTAAAATAAGTGAGGCGGATGACCTGATACGCGAAATAATGCAGATGCCCGAACAGAGTATACCTGCCGACCTCTTATCAAAGGCCGAGGGGATAGCAATATTCCCGTCTGTCCTTAAGGGCGGATTTATATTCGGGGCAAGATACGGAACAGGGGTGGCCCTTCACAGGGATAAAAATACCCGTAAATGGAGCGCGCCTTGTTTTTACAGGATAGCGGGCGGCAGCTGGGGCCTTCAAATCGGCGGGCAAATAATCGACCTAATACTGGTAATAACGAATGAACGCGGCATGAAGGGCCTATTGCAGAATAATTTTACCCTTGGAGGCGATGCCGCTGTATCGGCAGGCCCCATAGGGCGTAATGCCGAGGCAAGCACAGACCTGTTTCTTAAGGCAGGTATCCTCTCTTACTCAAGAAGCAAGGGGCTTTTCGCGGGTATCGCCCTTGACGGCGCCGTATTATCCCCGATAGCGGATGCCAACGAAAACTATTACAACCAAAAGCTTACATCATACGACATACTCATGGCCAATAAGGTCCAGCCTACCGCTGAAGGCCGGGCGCTTATCGCGACCATTGATAAATATTCCAAATAACCTTTAGCATATTTACAATCCGGGGGCCCTGTTTAAATATGCCTTGTCAAGCACCTAAAGGGCGCGCGTTTAAACCCGGCGGGGCCGGGGTGTTGACAGGGAAAAGGAATAAGACATGAGAGCTAAAAAGGAAAAGAGAAAGATAATTTTAAAAAAACTCCGGCACGACATGGAAAAAGACAAGGCTGACCCGCACAGGCTTTCCAAATGGCTTAAGATAACGGAATCAAAGAAGATGCTCTTTACCCTTGAAGATGAGATAGATAGGCTCACCGAGGAATTAGGAAACCGGGAATAACCTCCGTCTGTTATGAGAAACAATAACAGGGCCGGGCTTATCGTAAAAAAACTAAAAGCCTTCCTTCCGGAAAACAAAACATCGCTAAACTATCGCGACCCGTTTGAACTTTTGACCGCCACCATCTTATCGGCGCAATCAACTGACCAAACCGCCAACAGGGTTTGCGTTGATATATTCAAGAAATATAAAGGTATAACGGGGATCGCGGAAGCAAATTTACGCGAATTCCAGAAGGACATATATCCATCGGGATTTTACAGGTTAAAGGCGCGTAATATAATAGCGGCGGCAAATATAATACTAAAAAGATTCAAGGGCCGCGTGCCCCGGGGCATGGATGAACTCCTTAGTCTGCCCGGGGTTGGACGCAAGACTGCCAATATCATCCTCTCAAGCGTGTTTAAGACCTCTGAAGGCATCGCGGTTGACACACATGTAACGAGAGTATCGCGCCGTTTGGGGCTAAGCTCTAACACGGACCCCGCAAAAATAGAACAAGACCTTATGCGGGCTGTGCCGCGCGAATACTGGCTTGAGTTTAATTACCTGCTGGTAAATTTCGGGCGCGCGGTCTGCAGGGCAAGGCATCCCCTGTGCGGTATATGTCCCATAAGAGAGCTATGCCGGTTTGCGGAAAGATATCCATGAAACATCAGGCGATGTTTTTTAAAAAATACAATAATTACGTCCAATGTTATCTTTGCGCGCATAACTGCAGGATAATACCGGGGGGTTTCGGCATTTGCAAAGTAAGAAAAAATATTGACGGTGAACTTTTTACCTTTGCTTATGGCATGGCGGCGGCCGCGCATGTAGACCCCATTGAAAAAAAACCACTGTATCACTTCCTGCCCAAGACAAAGACATTTTCAATCGCCGCGGCGGGCTGTAATTTCAGATGCAGATTTTGCCAGAATTGGCAGATATCACAGCAAACCGCGGAAAACGGCGGCACATCTTCAAGGCTTATGCCTGATGACATAGTTCAGGCGGCCATTAGGTCGGGGTGCGCTTCTATTTCATACACCTACACCGAACCTACGGTATTCTTTGAATATTCATATGACACAGCCAGGCTCGCCAGACAAAAGGGCTTGCGCAATGTATATGTCACCAACGGATATATGGGTAAAGAGGCCCTGGATACCATAGGCCCATATCTCGATGCCGCTAACATAGACCTGAAATCCTTTAATGACGGCTTTTATCGGGACATTTGCAAGGGGCGGCTTAAGCCTGTACTTAAGACCATAGAGCGTATGTGGTCTAAAGGTATATGGATAGAGATAACGACCCTTCTTATCGCCGGGGAGAACGATTCTTCCGGCGAGTTGCGAGATATTGCCCGTTTTATCGCGGACATTGATAAGAATATACCCTGGCATATAAGCAGGTTCCACCCTGACCATAAAATGCTTAACGCTGATATCACGCCTATGGCGCTTATGGAAAAGGCCGGAGAGATAGGCGCCGGCGCAGGCCTTAAAAATGTTTATCTTGGAAACATTAAATAAGGGCGTTGGTCATTTAGCCCCTTAATGCGGGGATCTTTCAAACCTGCTGACAAGCCCTTTAATTAGAGTTGACAAAACCCTGATTTTCTATAGAATATAGTATCACGTTTAAACACGGGATCACGCATGGATATGATGGACAAATGGGAAAAGGCCCTCAAGCAGACAGAGATCATCAGGCCCAGGATCCAGCCGCTTCTTACATTCGCGGCCACCGAGATGCCTTATATATTCCTGGCCGAATCATCTGTCAATATAGGGGATACTGTCGTAAGAAAAGGCAAGGTCTACGCCGAAAAACCTTCTATTATACTGCCGGGGGATATGCCTTATTTTGAAGGTTTCAGATTTGAGGAAGAAATGGATACCACAGAATCTATGGTCACAAATTTCCTCTTCATCAGAGGCATACGCTTTCCCTCATATAGATACAATAATATGGCCCAATCCCTTGATGTTATGGAAGCAAGCCTCAAGAGGGCTGAAGACAAATTCAGGGGGGCATTACAGAAAAAAGAGGACGTGCATACAGGGCTTATCATGGGCCCTGAAGACTGCTGGCAGTTTTCTGTCCTTATTTATATATGCAGTATGGCCGCCCGGTCAGCGGACAGGGATATCAGGAATATCCTGGACGAGATTGACAGAAAAAGAAGGTCATCATAGGAGGCCTTATGCAGACGTTTCAAGCGATAAAGAAAAGGAAAAGCGTCAGGGAATACGGAAAAAAGCCCCTCTCCCGCAGGCTCTTGACAAGGCTTATCGACGCGGCCAGACTTGCCCCGACCGCCAGAGGTGTGGAGCCGTGGGATTTTGTGGTCATCCAAAAACAAAAAACACTCGATGAGATCTCCCGCCTTGCGCCAAATGGGGTATTTATCAAAAACGCGCGCGCCGCTATCGCCGTATTATCACAAGATACAAAATATTATATTGAGGACTGTTCCGCAGCCACAGAGAACATATTGCTTATGGCAGCCGACGCCGGCATAGGCGCCTGCTGGATAGCAGGCGATAAAAAAGACTACGCCCGCGATACCGCGCGGCTTTTGAACTGCCCTAAGGACCACAGACTGGTAAGTATTATAGCGCTTGGTTTCCCTTCTAAGAAAGCCTCCGGCGGAAAAAAGAAAAGGCCGCTTAATGATGTCATCCATTGGGAGTCGTTCTGATGGAGACGGATGATTACGCCGCGTATCTGGCACTGAAAGAACAAGCATATGAATCATTGTGCCTTAGGTGCGGCAAATGCTGCGGGACAGCGGATGACCCGTGCGTGCATCTTGAAAAAACCAACAAGAATTTATACACTTGCAGGATATACGCAAACAGGCTCGGCAGGCATAAAACCATTTCAGGGAAAAACTTCACGTGCGTGCCTATCAAGGAACTTATAAAAAAAGACGCTCTGCCATATGACTGCGCGTATTCAAGGAGAAGGCAATGAGCTTATTGGCAATAATATCATTGATCGCCGGCATAGCGCTTCCTTTTTGGAACATACCGCTTATCGCGCGCATTATCAAAAGAAGGTCCGCCGAAGATATAAGCCTGCTATGGGGTATAGGGGTATGGACCTCATTATTGTTCATGCTCCCGCACGGGCTTATCACGGATGAGATAGTCCTGCGCTGTTTTACCATATCAAATTTCTTGTTGTTTACCATAACATTTATTATCGTGCTAATATATCATAAGCCGCGCGGGAAAGACAAAGACAATGGTTAAATTGATATTATTATCCGCTGCCCTAATAGGTTTATATCCCGTTGAAGCGTCCGCCGAGACCTCGGGCTCACAGGAGACATGGGAATCCATGCTTACAGGGATAAGGCGCTACAGCTCCGACAGAAAGCTTAATGAACAATTTGAACAATTGCTTAAAAATCATCCCGTGGCAACGGTAAACGGCAGGGTCCATACGGGAGACGGGCTCTATATGGATATGGATGTGGCCGTGTATAACTCCCCGGGCGGATCAAAGATGACACAACTTGCCCCTGATACAATTGTCATCTTAAGCGGCCAATCACGCGAATATGAAGGCAATACATGGAAAGAGGTGCAATTTTTATACGTATCCCGGTATACAGAGATGGCTGTGGGGATAGAAAAGGCATGGATATTGGAATCCTGCCTGAAGCATAATACCGAAGAGGCCTCCCGATGAAAGCTGTAATACTGGCATCGGGCTCAAAGAAACGCTCTCAAATACTGTCCTCGTGCGGGATAAGGCATAAGGTCTATATCACCAATGCCGAAGAGGCGCATCTTCAAAATCGTTCGGCCCGGTGGAACGTGATGGAAAACGCCGGAAGAAAGGCCCTTGCCTGCGCGAAGATATACAAAAATAATATCATTATTGCCGCCGATACTCTTGTAGTGCTCGATAAAAAACTTATCGGCAAACCGAAAAACAAAGACGAGGCAAAGAAACTTTTCTATAGTTTCAGCGGCAGGAAACTGACCGTCTGCACAGGGCTCTGCGTTATGGACACGGCCGCGGCCAAAAAGGTATGCGGGGCCGAGACAAGTTATCTCTATGCCCGCCGCCTTCTCCGGCATGAGTTTGGAAGGTATTTCGAATCCTTAAAGCCTTATGATAAGGCGGGGGGCTTCTCCATAGAAGGGATAGGGTCATTTCTCTATGATGATATCCGCGGTTCGTATTTTAATATATTAGGCCTTCCCATGGGCTGCCTTAAAGACCTCTTCAATAAGGCTGGGCTCGAGATACTTGATATCTGCAACGCGGCCGCGGAAAGGCCCAGCCTATAACCAGGCATAACCTCTGCCCCGTGCCGCGGTATTATAAAAAAATTCCCTAATCGGCTGATTTGACTTTATTATCCGCCGGTTTTTTTATATAATAATTCCGGAGGTAACATTCATGACCGGCGGGAAAAAACCTAAATTACTTATGCTCTATGCCTCGGCAGGGGCCGGGCATATGCAGGCGGCAAAGGCGCTAAAGGCCGTCTGCCTCGAAAACGGTTATGCCGACGCGGAGGCCATAGATATCCTTGATTATACGCCATCCTACTTTAAGCAACTCTATAAAGGCAGTTATCTTCAGATTGTAAAGAGAATACCCGAATTATGGGGATATCTTTATGACCGTTCCTATAAATTCAAAAAACCCACTATCACAACCCGTCTGCACCACGCCGTAGGCAATATGCATCTTGCTCCACTGTTAAAATATGTTAAAGAGTTTCGGCCTGACGCTATCGTATTCACGCATTTCCTGGGATGGGACGCCCTTGGCAGTTTAAAAAGCCTGAAGCTTTTTAATATACCGTTTTTCTGTGTGGTAACCGATTTCGCCGTGCACGCCCTCTGGATTAATAAATATGTTAACAAATATTACGTGGCAAGCGAGGGTGAAAAGAGGGTGCTCAAACTGCATAATATCAAAGAGAGCGATATATTGATAACAGGCATACCCGTCAATCCTGTATTTGCCGCGGATTTTGATAAGGCGGCCCTGCGTGAAAAATTAGGCATCGAGCAGCTCGCGCCCTGCGTCCTTATGATAAGCGGCAGGTATAATCTCCAGGGTTATGAACAACTCCTGGAATCATTTAAAGACGTGGAGAATTATTGCCATATAATAGTCCTCGCGGGCAAGAATAAATTGCTTGAGATAAAGATGAAACAAATTACCAAGGGCTTAAAGAACAAAAAGGTCTCCATATACGGGGTCGTGGATAATATGCATGAGCTCATGGCGGCCTGCGATATCGTAATATCGAAACCGGGCGGGCTTACCACATCCGAGGTTTTGGCAAGTAAGACATTGATGGCTGTCATAGACCCTATACCGGGACAGGAACAAAGAAACTCCGACTATCTTTTGGAATCAGGCGTGGCCATAAGGATACACGATATGGAGACAGGCGGCAGGAAGATAGCCGATCTTCTCGCCAGCAAAAGGAGACTGGCTATAATGCGCAGGCATTTAAGGTATGTCTCAAGACCGCGGGCGGCCTATGATATCGTTAAGGATATCACCGCGGAGCTAGGCCGTTTATGAAAACCTTTTTGGTGATATGCGCGATAATCATGGCCTGCGCCGTATCCGCGGGTATCTATATTTACGCCAACAGGCAGGAACTGCTTAACGCCAATATAGATAAAATAATTCGCGCGGGCATACCTGATTATATCCGGATGCAGGAACTAAAGCTTGACATGCCGTCACGGTCAATAACGGTTAAAGGAATTGGCATAGCAAACCCGCCGGGGTTTAAGAGGGCTGATTTTATCGAGATAGACAGCGTCAGCTCATCATATGAACAAATAAGCAACTGGAATATACTTCGCGGGGTAAGGCTTAAAGGCATCAAGGTCTCCGGGGCGAGGTTTTTTCTTGAAAGGAATAAGTTTGGCCTGGTCAACGCGATGAAGATGGACTCTGTTATCGGCGCCAAAGATGCCCGGGTTAGCGGCGGTATATGGTCAAGGGTGATCGCCCGCGCAGCGGGCCTTTTTATACCCAGGATCGATTTAGATAATATCCTGCGCGTAAAACCTGTATTTGACATAAGCAATGGCGCCATTATATTTGATGACTATTTTATCGGCAACCAGTATCTGCGGACAAGCATAGATATGATAAACGGGAAAGCTGACGCGGATTTTAAACGCGGATACCGTGGCATAAATTTCCTGACATTCGACGGCAGGGGCATCGTGAATAACACGCCGGGTCAGGGTTTATCATTGTCAGCAAGGTATGACTTCTCCAAAGACCGAATAATATTGGACAACACCATAGATATCAATAATACCGACATACCACCCTTCAAGCCATACTACGACAGGTTTTCTCCGTTCATATTCCATTCCGGCAAAGTAAGCGGCAGGCTTATTATCAATATCGACAACGGCCGTATAGATTCTTCGAACAAACTGTTATTTTCAGCTCTTGAGTTGGAGGCCAAAAAAGACCATAGCTTCAACAAGTTTTGGCCGTCAGGCGTGGGTGACCTTTATAATTATTTTTCTTCCGAAAGAGGGGATATTCTGTTTGATTTTAATGTAAAGGGGCCTGTTAACGAGCCCAAATTTTACCCCGGACCAAAGACAAAACAGGCCCTGACATATATGGTCATAGATAAGATCGCGGGCGCTATCTTGGGAGCGGGTAAAGATAGCGCGGATGCCTCCGGAAAGAGCGCTGAAGAGACGGGGGCCGGAGAAGATAAACCCGCGTTAAGCCGTGTAATCGACATAATAAAGGGCCTTTAACCTCTTGCAGACGATAAGAGCGATCACCTAATCAAGGAGACGTTAATATGAATCCGGTATTGGTAATCGGGATTATCGTTGTTGTGGGTTTTATTTTTGGCGAGTTAGCCCAAAAGGCGGGTCTTCCAAGGGTCACGGGTTTTATATTAGCGGGCATATTTCTAAACCCGGATGTAATGACGTTTATGCCCCACGCAGCTGCAAAGGCGGCCAATCTTATCATAAATCTCGCTTTGTGTTTTATAACATTTTCTATCGGCGGGACACTCTCTCTGGCAAACCTTAAAAAACTCGGCAAGGGCATACTTTGGATAACAATACTGGAGGCGCAGTTCGCTTTTCTTTTCGTCACATTCGGCTTCCTGGCACTGATACACCTATTTTTAAAAGGCCCCGGTATAGGCTGGTTCAACACATATATACCTTTTAGTATATTGATAGGCTGTATCGCGTCACCGACCGACCCCACGCCCGCGCTTGCCATAACGCATGAATATAATGCCAAAGGCGATGTCACATCAACCATACTCGGGGTCTCTGCCCTGGATGACGCGGCAGGCATTATGAATTTCTGCATAGCTATGGTCATAGCGGCAACCTTCGCGATGCACACGAATTTCAGCCTTTACCAATCAATAGCAGTGCCTGCCGGCATTATCGCGGGCTCCGTGGGATTCGGTATAGTCTTCGGGCTCTGCCTGAATGCCATGTCGGTATTCCTTGATAAAAAATCGGACGGCGCGCTTATCGCCGCGCTCTTAGGGATTTTAACACTGTGTTTCGGCGTCACCGAATCGTTGAAATTTGACGCCCTGCTGGCGACAATGGTCATGGGTATCGTCGCGGTAAACCTTAACCCGATACAACAAAGGATATTCAGCGTCCTGGAACAGAGCACGGAAGAGCTTATATTTCTTATGTTTTTTGTCGTCAGCGGCATGCAGTTAAACTTTTCAGTAATACCGACCGCTCTGGTTTTGATAGTATTTTTTGTCGCCTTCAGGATATTAGGAAAATACGCCGGCACACTGTGCGGTGCCATAGCCGCCGGGACATCTGACAACGTGAAAAAATACACGCCGGCCGGATTGATACCATACGGAGGCATTGTTGTAGGCCTCGGGCTTTTAATGAAACAGGAGCCGGCCTTTGCCGGTTTCGCGGACATCATAATAGCCGTGGTGATAGGGGGCACCATACTATCGGAGATAATCGGTTCAATCTTTGTCAAGTTATCGCTTAAAGCGGCGGGGGAGATATCCTGACAATGGACAACTTCAAATACCACTCTCCTACAACGGTATATTTTGGAAAAGGCCAGATCGAATCGCTTTCGCGCGAGATCATGGACAAAGGCTTCAAAAATATACTCATTGTAACCGGCATGTCAAGCGCGAAAAAACACTCCGTATTCGATGAGGCCGTCTCACGGATAAAGGAGGCCGGCGCGCGCTATTTTGAGCTTTCAGGCATACAACCCAATCCAAAGATAAAAACGGTCTATGAAGGCATACGGATATGCAGGCGCGATAATATAGACCTTGTCCTCGGTATTGGCGGAGGCAGTGTGATAGACACCTCAAAGGCAATCGCGGCTGGGGCTGTTTATGACGGTGACTGCTGGGATTTTTTTAAAAAAACGGCTGTGTGCCAAAAATCACTTCCAATAGGTTGTGTATTGACCCTTGCGGCCACAGGCACAGAGACAAACGGGAACGCTGTCATAACTCATGAGGAACATGTAAAAAAAGCGGCATTGTGCGCCAATACACTAAGGCCGGTATTCGCGATATTAGACCCGGTATACACGTTTACAGTTGATGAGTTCAATACCGCCGCGGGCATAGTCGATATCATGACCCATGTCTTTGAACAGTATTTCAGCCATACACAAGCCTGTGATATCCAGGACAGGCTCTCCGAAGGCATACTCAATGTATGCGTAAAATACGCCCCCATCGTCCTGCGAGAACCGCAAAATTACGATGTTAGGGCGAATATCATGTGGGCTGGGACGCTGGCATTAAACGGCCTGCTCGGCGTGGGCCGGCGCGGAGATTGGTCTTCTCACGGCATAGGACATGAGATAAGCGCCTTTTACGATATCAGTCACGGGGCGGGGCTTGCCATTATCGTGCCAAACTGGATGAGGCATGTCCTCAACGAAGAGACGGCCTGCAGATTTGCCGATTACGGCAGGAGCATCTGGTCCGCCAACCCGAGAAACAGCTCATTGGATATAGCTAATTACGCCATCGACAAGACAAGGGATTTTTTTAATTCTCTCGGTATGCCGTCGGGCTTAAGGCAGATGGGCATAGATGATAGCAGATTTAAGGAAATGGCAGAAGGTGCCGCCGGCAATGGGGTGCATCTGGGATCATTTATCCCTCTCGATAAAGATGACATACTATCCATACTCATGGCATCATTATAAAAATATCCGGCATATTTTTTCACCGCAGGCGCTGAAAATCCTTGACATAATACCGTGGCAGGGATAAACTTGTCAAGTATGAGGGGGTAAAAAGACAATCGGGAAAATTTTGGTTTTCTTTGCCCGGAACCAAAAGAGGGCTTGTTAAAAAATTTTACAAAAATGGTATTTTTTTATTGACAGATACGCTTAATTGTATTACAATGACAATGAAAGTAAATAAGGCAGTAGAAATGTTTGTAGCCGCAAGGTAAAGAAACAGCTCGCCTTGCGGATTTTTAATCTGTGCCATTATTTACTAGCATTAAATTCTTAAGAAAGGAGGTTAGTGAGTAATGGCAAAAGGAAAAGTTAAATGGTTTAATAACCAAAAAGGCTACGGTTTCATTACTCCTGAAGACGGTAAGGACGTATTCGTTCATTACAGCGCTCTTCAGGGTGAGGGATATAAGTCGCTTGAGGAAGGCCAGGATGTTGAGTTCGAGATAGAACAGGGCCCTAAAGGCGAACAAGCCAAAAATGTAACAAAGATATAACCGGATAAGACGTCTCCGGCATATAAAGACGGCCGTTTAGCTTAGTAAGTCTAAGTTACGCGGTCGTTTTTATTTTTTACTTGAAAGAGGGGCGCGATAGCGGTATAGTATCCGAGAATAAATAAACTTTGCACATAGCAAGGCCCGCGGGGAAAAACATCCGCAGAAATGGTCTGCCTGCCTCGTGGATTTTGAAAAATATCCTAAATGACAAAAGAGTTTTTCCGCGCAATAAAATATTAAGGGCGCGGGTAAATCATGCCTTAAGAAGCCTTTATGGTAATCAAGATCACGGGTTGGATCTGGTTTTGCGTTGGTATTATACTATTGCTTTTTCCAGGCCTTCTGCGCCAACGCATACTAAGGAAGGGTAATAAGATCATTAGGAAATACCTGTTTGCCGTTATGCTTGTCATTATCGCGGCCTTGATGACAACAGGGCTTAAAATCGCCGGCGGTATGCGGGTAAAACTCTTTATAGCAATAGGCATTATTTTAATCGTCAAATTCACATTCACCGTCAAGTCTAATTTTGCGCGCAAGACCTCTGTTTTTTTGCAGGAACAGCCGCTCTTGTTTTTTAGGGTAGTGGCCCTTGCGCAGGCGGTTACGGGGCTTTTTATGATATTGTTCGCGAGGTAATACCGGATGCATCCGGAAAAAAGGCCTTGAGCATGGACACGTATGATACAATATTAAAAAGAAGATCTATCCGCAGTTTCAGCGATAAGCCGGTCAAGATGAAAAACCTGCGCCGTATGGTAAATGCCGCCAGGCTTGCCCCAAGCGCGGGCAACATGCAGATATTGGAGTTTATCATAGTCACATCAAAGCGTTTACGAGGCGGGGTATTCAAATGCCTGCGATGGGCAGGGTATCTCGCGCCAAGATTAAACCCCCGCGCGGGGCATGAACCAAAAGCGTATATCATTATACTGACCAACTCGTCTAAGCCGGCTTCATCGGATAACAAAGTGCTTACGCCTGATTTGCGGGATATCGGGGCGGCGGCTGAAAATATAATGCTGACAGCCCAGGCAAACAATATAGTCAGCTGCTGGCTGGGCGCTATCGATAAAGAAGGGTTAAGCCGGCTATTCTCGCTTCCCGGACATATAACGATAGACTCTGTTATCGCCCTGGGGTATCCTAACGCGTCCTCAAAGGCCGTAAGATTCAAAGGCTCTGTTAAATATTTCCTTGATAAAAATAATACCTTAAACGTCCCCAAGAGAAGCCTTAATCACATAACACATATTAACGGGTTCTCTTAAATCAGCAGGCATTCACGTCTTCGGCGGCGGTTCCCGGGGCCGTATTCATCTTTAAAAAGGATTTTGACCGTGTTTCGTTATGCGCAAAAAAAATCAACCTGAAAAACCTAAAAGGATAGAGCTTTCCGCGCCGGCAGGAAACTGGTGCGCTTTAAGGACAGCTGTCAAGGCCGGGGCCGACAGTGTCTATTTCGGCATCAGGGGGCTTAATATGAGGCAGGGGGCTGACAATTTTGACATGCTCGAGCTTGGCAAGATAATGGATTTTCTACGCGGTAAAGACAAAAAAGGGTATCTTGCCTTAAACACCATAATCCTTAACCGCGACATCAAAAAATCCGAGACGATACTAATCCAGGCTAAAAAACACGGTGTCCATGCCGTTATATGCTGGGATATGTCACTGTTCTCCATGGCAAGAGACTTAAACCTTGATATACATCTCTCCACGCAGGCAGGTGTTGCCAACAAAAACGCCTTAAAATATTATGCCCAGTCAGGCGCTAAAAGGGTAGTCATTGCCAGAGAATGCGGCCTTGACGGCATAACGGAAACCGCCGAATTCATAAAAAAAGAGCATATCCCGTGCGAGATAGAGGTATTCATACACGGGGCCATGTGCGTAAGCGTATCAGGCAGGTGTTTTTTATCGCATGAGTCATTTAAAAAATCGGCCAACAAAGGCGAATGTCTTCAACCGTGCAGGCGCATGTTCTTTATACAGGACACTGATAATGAAAGCGGCTACAGAATAGGGCCTGATTATCTGTTAAGCCCCAAGGACTTATGTGTCATGCCTTTTATCGAAAAGATGATGGAGTCGGGGGCGGATGTGTTCAAGATAGAGGGCAGGAACCGTTCTCCGGAGTATGTCAAAGAGGTGACCCTTTGTTATCATGAGGCGATGGCTGCCTATTATGGCCGTCGGTTAGACACGCGGCTTAAAAAGGGACTTCTTAAGCGGCTTGGGTCAACATATAACAGGGGCCTGGACGGCGGATTTTACCTCGAAAAACCCGGTGGGCTGGATAACAGTCCGCGCAAGGGCGGTGAAAAGATATACGCCGGCAGGATAATGCGCTTTTTTTCAAAGATAAGCGTAGCCGATGTCCTGGTAGAAAAAGGCCCTCTAAAAATAGGGGATAAAATCCTGGTATCAGGCAAACATACGCCTGCCGAATATTGCCTCATTCGAGAAATGCAGATGGAAAAAAACCCCCTGCAAACAGCCTTAAAAGGCTGGCGGATAGGTATAAAGATCCCATTCAAGGCGCATGTAAACGATAAGGTCTTTTTCATAAAAGAATCGTGTTAGGCAAGGGTTAACTTCAAATCGCCCTTTAAATACATGATAAAATCCTTTGAACTATAACCAAATGTCTGACTAAATACCCTTGACAATCGTCACTCAATAATGTAAGCTGATATTTCATTTAACAAAAAGGAGGCAAAGATGCCGTATGACAGCAGTCTGGACCAGCAGTTATTCACAAAATCGTGCGAAACAGACAATGGAAGGCTAAGCGTAAGCGTGTATTCCTATAATAACGGTCCGAAAAAAATACAGATATCAAGAGAGTCCAGGGACCAGCAGGATAATTTAAAATTCGCCAAGTTGGGCAGGGTATCAAAATCCGAGATGCAATGCCTTTTGCCTATTATACAAGAGGCCCTTTCCAAAATAGATTGATCTTATTGCCGGCTGAAGGCAGCACACCGCTTATTGGCCTTTGAATAAAGACATATAAGCGACAAGGCGAGGTAAGGAAAATGGCCCGCAATAAAACATATATATACGGCAAAAACTCTATCTATGAGCGCTTAAAAGTAAATCCTAAGTCCATTAGAAGCGTGTATGTGCAGGAAAATTTCAATGCCCCTCACATAATCCAGCTTTTGAAAACAAACAGCATAGCTTACAGGGTCGTGCGTGAAAAAGAGCTGTTAAGGATCAAGCGCGCGGACAGGCTGCAGGGTATTGTCGCCGAGGTAACAAGTTTTGAATACACGCCTTTTGAGAGCATCCTAAACCCGGATAAAATCAACAGGCCATGCGTGCTATTCCTTGATGATATAAACGACCCGCATAATCTCGGTTCCATCTTAAGGATAACCGCCTGTTTCGGCGGTTTTGCCGTTGTCATCCCGGGACATTCAAGCTGTCAGGTAAACGATACAGTTATCCATGTCGCTTCAGGGGGAGAAAATTTTACACCTGTAGCCCTTGTAAACAACCTGCTAAACGCTATTACCAAGGCCAAGAAAGCGGGCTACTGGGTAGGGGCCTCGGTCATTGATGGCGGCCATGATATAGCGAATTTCAAATTCCCAGCTCCATTCGCGCTTGTGCTCGGTTCCGAAGGCAAGGGCATAAAACCAGCCATACTAAAACATATTGACCTGCTCGTAACATTAAATATGAAAGGCGAGCCGCTTTCGCTTAATGTGGCTATGGCAGGCGCCATATTTTGCCATGAGATCTCTAAACAGGCAGAAAGCGCGAAATGACCCCTGTTTTTAGAAAATGGCCAGTGATAAAGGCGTCATTAATTATCCTGCTTCTCGCGGCCGTGTCGGGCGCAACCTTCCATTTTTTCACGGATTATAAAAAAGAAAGAGCGCGGTGGGCGGGTCTCGAAATGTCTCTCCGGGAAAAAAGCAACGCATTCCGCGGACTGGCATGTATTGTCATTAAAGATTATAACCGCAACCGGCGTATCGAGATCAATCCTGAAACAAAAGTCGCCTCCGCCAGTATCGTAAAGATCCCCATTATGGCGGCTTTATTGTGCTCTCAAAAAGAAAAAGGCTTTTCGTTATCCGATAAAATAGAACTCAAACAGAAAGACATAACCGGAGGCTCCGGAACTCTAAAAAATACCCGGGCAGGGAAGGAATTCAGCATAAAAGAACTCATGGAACTGATGATCTCCATAAGCGATAATACCGCGACAAATATACTAATTAAATTTCTCGGCTTTGATTTCCTTAATTCGTGGATGAAAAAGGCCGGGCTGAAGAACACAAATCTGTCCAGGCTGATGATGGATATGGCGGCAAGGAAAAGGGGCGTTGAAAACTACACTACGGCAGACGATATCGCCTTAATACTTGACAAGATATATCTAAACAGCCTGCCTGATAGAAACGCCTCCGCCGAATGCCTGCGCGTGTTAAAAACACAAAAGACCCGCAACAGGATACCGGCAAAACTGCCGCGGGGCACGGTAATAGCGCATAAGACAGGCCTTGAAAACGGCGTCTGCCACGACGCGGGCATAGTATTCACGAAAAACGGCAACTTTCTCATATGCGTCCTTACCGCGCATCGAAATACCAATTCTTATAAATCGAGGAAATTTATAGCGGCCATAGCGGAGACGGTTTACAAGTATTACGTGCCTTAAGGGGTCCAGGCATTATTTGTCGTTATATTGTCCGCGTAACGGAATTTTCTTGTAATTGGCCAAAGACAAGGGTAAAATATCTTATAAATTTAAACCTGGGAGGATATATGTTTAAAAAGATCTTTGCTGTTATCGCCGTGATGTTATTCGGCATCGCTTCTTACGCCTGCGCGCAGAAAGATTACACAGGCGATCTGGAGGCGGCAAAAAAGGAACTCGCGGGGCTTGAAGAAAAAATAGCTGACTATAAAAACAAGATCAAGGTATTGACAAAGAAATTCAACGAAGCGGATATTTCCTTAAGGCAAGACCTTATGCTGTGCAAGGCTCATATGGATGAAAAGACATTTATCCGCGAATCCAAAAGAAGGCAATCACAGCTTAAGGGGGATTTTCAGGTTAAATACGCCCCTGTAAAATCAGAATATAATAAACTTAAAGATGCCCATAAAAGATGTTCCAGGCGCATAAAAGCCCTCGATAAAAAAATAGACCGTCTTGCCGGCGATCCCGGATACGAATCATATATCGAAAAGATGGACGCGTGCAGGGCGGATGCGCAGGCAGCAAAAGATAAATTACATTCAGGCATTGCCGCGATATACAATGAGGCGGGGGACAAGATAGAGCAGATCACCGATATGGCGAATAAGAGCAAGATAAAGAACCAGATATTAGCTGACGCTCAAATCAAAGAACACGCCCTAAGAATGGAATATCAAAAGGAAAAACAATTAATCGAATCCCACATAGAACAGGTACGGTCAGACTATAAAAAAAGCAAGTCGGAATTCAATTTAAACCGGGCGCAAAAGGCGCCGGAGGCAGAGGGTCAGGCGAACCTCAAGGCCAAACCGGTTAAATACACGGATAAAAATACCCGGGTAAAAAAACAACCTTCTTCCAATTTTTCTCCAGCTAATTAGAAAAGTTGTTATAAAAGGCAAATTAGATGAAGCTTTTACGGCATAGCCTGTGCAGAAGGCGGTACAGAACGCAGATCAAGATAAGACAATGGTTTGCCGCGGGGATGCGCGCCATATTAAAAAGGAGGCCCGGACATGATAAGATCAGGCAACCCCACGCTTAGAGACAACGTATTCAGCCAGTTGTCCAACGCGGGGGCATATAATGCCATGACCGTGCAGGGGACCGTGAATAAGTCTTTTCTGATGGCCCTGCTTGTCGTTTTTTCGGCAAGCCTGGTATGGAACAGGCCTTCGGCCGCTGCCGGGCTTCTACTACCTTCATTGGCCGTCGGTTTTATTATAGCCCTTGTCACGGTATTTAAGAAAGAATACGCCCCTTACACGGCGCCGATATACGCCCTGACACAGGGCGTCGTATTGGGCGCCGTATCGGCTTTTTTTGAAAAAAGCTATCCTGGGATCGTTATACAGGCCGTTGGGCTTACCATATCAACCTTGATATGCATGTTAATAGCGTATAAAACAGGCATTATCAATCCTACGCAACGTTTCAGGTTAGGCATAATAGCGGCGACAGGCGGTATAGCGCTTTTTTATCTAACAGGCCTGATTATGAGCTTTTTCGGGTTCAATATGGGGATTATCCACAGCAGCACACCCATAGGAATAGCCTTTAGCGCAGTTGTCGTCATTGTAGCGGCGCTTAATCTTGTTATTGACTTTGATTTTATTGTCAAAGGCGCCGCTTATAATGCGCCGGGATATATGGAGTGGTATGGCGCCTTTGCCCTGATGGTCACCTTGATATGGCTTTACCTTGAGATCTTAAGGCTGCTGTCAAAAACGCGTAATAGGTGGTAATCGCGATGGAAAAAATATATCTTACGCAGCAAGGTCATGACAAGCTCAAACATGAACTTGAATATTTAAAGACAAAAAAAAGGCGCCAGCTCTCGGAAGAGATAGGCAAGGCCCGCGCCCTCGGCGATATAAGTGAAAATGCCGAATACGACGCGGCAAAGGATGCCCAGGGCCTAAACGAGAAAAGGATATTTGAACTGGAGGACAAGCTGTCCCGTGCCCAGATAATAGATGAATCGCGTATGACCGCGGACATGGCCCTTATAGGGGCCACGGTAACCGTCAGGGACATTACCGCAGGCGGGGAGGAAGAATCCTATACCCTCGTCTCTGAAGCAGAGTCTGATTTTTCAAAAGGTATGATATCGGTATCGTCACCCGTAGGCAAGGCCCTTCTCGGCAAAAAAAAAGGCGAGACTGTTGATATTATTGTGCCCGCTGGCACATTAAGATACGTAATAATCAATATCGAAAGGAGGTGAACCTGTATGAGAATCCTGTTGGCATGCGTTGCCATTATGCTGTTTTCCTGCGCCACGTTAGTTCAAGCTGAAGATATGCCGGGTGAAGAGGCGCAATCTTTTTATTCTTACGGCGAGGTGTTGAGCGTATCAGCTGATCAGATCCTTATCAAGGAATTCGATTATGTGACAGGGGATGAAAAAGAGGCTGTTTATCATATCGACAAAGAGACGTCTTTTGACTCGGTAGAATCGGCCCAGCAGATTGCCCCCGGCGAGCTCGTGGATATTGAGTTCATTGTTTCGGAGGACGGCAGAAACATAGCAAGAGATATATTCGTTGACCGCATTGAGGATTTCGAGAATTTTGAGGAAGACTAATCTTTAAGCAACCGTTGTGCGCGCCAAAAATATAAGGAGGGTATTTCTGTGTGCTGCGAGTCATGTATACGCTATGAAAAATGTTTAGAAGATGGCCGGACAAAAGATGAATGTTGTCCCCGCTGTCCTGAATACAATGAATGTTCAGGCGGCGATAGAGCCAGGGATTGCAGTAACAACAGCTATGACGGCTACAGCAGGGAGGATGAGAACTATTATCAATAAAGGCGGGGGTCTTTCCCGCGATTTTAAAGGCTATCGTGGTAACAGATAGGGCCGCGCGGATATCCGCAATACGATCCGCGTGGTTGTTTTTAAATGAACGTTTTTCCCCGTATTCGCGGGCAGCGGGCGGGCCCCGGTAAAGGCATGTTATCCGTCGTTAGACACGCATAGCTTAGGCGGCATAGATTGGGTTATGCGATGATAAATATCCCCGCGTCAAACACCGTATGGGGACATTGCTTGTTTGCAGATACGCATTTCACGCTTCTTAACATTTACACAATAATAGAAAGGCCCTGTAAAAACAGGCTCTTACACAGGATAAAATGAACGATATAAAAACCAAATCCATAAGGACTATAGAAGAAAAGATGTCACACCTTGAGGAATCCGATATAAGACGCGGCATACTCGAATCCGCCAAAAGCTTTAAGACCTCATGGATAAGTTTCGGCCAGGCGCTTTACACGGTATGGAAAGATAAATTATACAAAGGCTGGGGTTATGATAAATTTGAGGCATATACGGCAAAGGAGATAGGTATACGCAAACAAACGGCCGTGAAGCTATTAAGATCATACTGCTTTCTGGAAAAGGAAGACCCCCTTTACCTTAAGAAAGATTATAATGATGAGGCTGATACCGCGCTGGTACCCAGTTATGAATCAGTTGATGTTCTGCGGTTGGCAAGGGATAAGAAGGACCTAAGTAAAGAGGATTACGCGAAAATAAAGAAATCTGTGCTTGAGATGGGCAAAGACGCGGGATCAGTCAAAAAAGACCTGACAGCCCTTATAAGACAGCGCGAGCAGCTGCAGCCGGAAGAGGTATGGCAAAAAAAGCGCCTTACATTGTTAAAAAGATTTTTGACCACGCTAAAAAGCCTGGTTGACGAGGCAAGGGCGTCAAATATGCTTTCATCGAAAGCCATAGACGATCTTCAAAAGATTATAGACGGGATGGAGACGGAACTTTTATAATAAAAGAATTGTAATCTATAAACACACGGGGGATGAAATGGCGAAGGCAAAGGCTAAGCACATTCTGGTTTCAAGCAGGGAAAGGTGCGAGAACCTAAAAAAACAAATTGAATCCGGTGAAAGTTTTGAAAAAATAGCCGGACTTTATTCGGAATGCCCGTCAGGACAGGACGGCGGAAATCTCGGTGAATTTGAACCCGGGCAAATGGTAGAGGAATTTGATGAAATCGTCTTCAGCGGGGAAATAGGCAAGGTCCATGGCCCGATTAAAACAGATTTCGGTTATCACCTTATACAGATACTTAGCAGAAGCGAATAACGACAGGAGCGCCTAATGAATCAAGCCAAGGAAATGCGCCTTAAGAAAACGAATATTGATAAATTCATCAAAGAAAAATGCGCCAATATATCCGCTATTGTAGGCGGCGCGGAGGCGATCAACGCACTTTCCGGCGGAGTAGATAGTGCCGCCGTCACCATGCTCGGCCATAAGGCGATAGGCAAAAAACTTAAGACATATTTTATAGACAACGGGCTGATGCGCCAGAACGAGGCGCGAATGGTAAAGGATATTTTCAAAAAACTCGGCGTTGAGGTCAATGTTATCAACGCCAGAAATATATTTTTAAATGCCCTTCGTGGAATAGAAGACGCGGAAATGAAAAGAGAGGCCATATCGCAGACCTTTTACAAGGATGTATTCGGCCGATTGGTAAAAAACAGCCATGCCCGCTTCCTCCTGCAAGGGACAATCCTGACAGACATTGATGAGACTGTCGCTGGGATAAAAAGACAGCATAATGTGTTTGAGCAGCTTGGTATTGACCCTGAAAAAAGTTTCGGATACAAGATATTGGAACCTCTTGTCCGGCTTCGCAAGGACAGCGTCAGGTATCTGGCAAAATCTCTCGGTCTGCCGGAAGACATATATAACCGTCAGCCTTTTCCAGGTCCTGCGCTTGCCGCGCGGATCATTGGCGAGGTAACCGGCGAACGGATAGAACTGGCCCGGGAATCAACCGGCATTCTTGAACAAGAATGCCGCGGGATAAAGGCTTTTCAGTATATGGCCATACTTCATAACGACAAGGTCACAGGCGTAAGGGACGGGAAAAGGGCTTTCGGCGCGCAGATAGAAATAAGGTGCTGGGATAGCACGGACGCCAGAAAGGCCAAACCTACAAACCTGCCGTTTAAAATACTGCGCAAGATAGCTGACAGGATAACATCCGAGATTGCCGGCGTTGTAAGCGTAACCTATAACATAACCACGAAACCCCCTTCAACCATAGAGGCTGTTTGATATCAGCGCCTTAAATCCGGGTTCTTTTTCCAAAGAACTGCATCGATTTGTCACGCAGCGAAACCTGAAATACCTATTAAGCGTGCTGAAATTCAACGCGGAACATGGTATAATGTTTTTCAGGATCGGTTTAAGGACTTGCGCCCTTCGTCTCTCACAAGGCGTGGCTTATAAACTGGCAAAGGGGATTTAAGGCTTAAGGAGCGAGAAAAGGGGCCCATGCCGTTAGCATATCAGGCCGGGTGTTTTTAAGGATTTTTTGCGGAATAGACAGCCTTACGATTTTGATATAACGCTTAAGATTAAGGGTAAGGAGAAAAACCCGCTAAAGGCGCTTGAAATAGCGAAACGGGACAAAAGGCTTTATGAAAAAAACTGATGTAAGAAATTTAACTCTTCAGGAATTGAACAAAATAATAATACAGCTTGGCCATCCCGCCTACAGGGCAAGGCAGATATTTTTGTGGCTTTTTCAAAAAGGCGCCGCATCATTTGACATGATGACCAATATTCCGAAACCGCTCATACATAAGCTTAAGGATTTATTTTACATATCATCCCTGCGGCAGGGACAAAAACTTGTAAGCAGGGATTCGAGCATAAAGGTATCATTCTTGCTTGAAGACGGCCCTTGCGTTGAGACCGTTGTCATACAGTCAAGGTCGAGAAATACAATCTGTCTTTCGACACAGGCCGGATGCAAATTCAAATGCGTTTTTTGCGCCAGCGGGATGAAAGGTTTTACAAGAAATTTGTCCCCGTCGGAGATACTGGGCCAGATATTGCATATCCGCGATATCCTGCATATCCAGGCTACCAACTATGTGTTTATGGGCATGGGAGAACCCCTTGATAACTATGAAAACCTTGTTCAGGCAATCAGGGTAATGAACGATAAGGATGCCTTCAACATAGGGGCGAGGAGAATTACTATATCAACCTGCGGCATTGTACCCGGTATAAAAAGGCTTGGCGAATTTGACATGCAGGTCAATCTATCATTATCCCTGCATGCCGTGACCGATGAAAAACGCTCAAAGATCATGCCTGTTAACAGGCTCTACCCGCTTAAAAAGGTTATAGATGCCATGGCTGGATATGCCCAACGCTCCGGCAGGCTAATCACCCTGGAATATATATTAATACCCGGGTTAAACGACTCTGCTTCCGACGCGGAGGGCCTTGCCCAGATTGCCAGACAACTTAAATCAAAGATCAATCTTATACCCTACAGCGAGGTCACGGGATTAAGGTTCAATGTCCCCACACCGCGCGAGCTTGACATCTTTACCAGCAGGGTAAAGAAGGGACACAAATATATAACCACAAGACAATCCAGGGGAAAGGATATACAAGCGGCCTGCGGCCAGTTGGCGGCAAGGCGCCCGTAATACCGCATGTTCAGAATGATAGCGTTTGACATAGACGGCACCATAACCGAACATATCAGTTCATGGCAAATGATACATGAAAAACTCGGCCTATGGAATGACTTTGCCAGCCGGTATCAAGAGAGATTTTTGCAGGGGAAAATAAGTTATGATCAATTCTGCCGCCTTGATGCCGCCTGCTGGAAAGGTCTGCCGGAGGCAAGGATATCGGACATATTCCACCCGGTCAAATATATAAAAAACGCTAAATCATGTCTAAAAAAACTGAAAAAAAAGGGGTTTAAGCTGGCGGCCCTTTCGACAGGACTGCAATATACGGCTGACGCCATAGCAAAGGATGTGGGTTTTGATTTTATCCTGACAAATATCCTAACCGCGCGCGCCGGTGTTATGACAGGCGACGTAAGAATCAATATCTCGCATGGCGCCAAGAATAGGGCCCTGGGGCAGGTAATAAAGCGGTTTGGGCTTAAGCGAAATGAGGTCATAAGCGTTGGCGACAGCGCGGGTGATATACCGCTGGTAAAAAATTCCGGCTACTTTATAGCGTTCAATTCATCCAACAAGGCCCTTTCGGATATGGCCGATTACAATTGCAAGAGCGGGGATTTTAAGGATGTTTACGATAAGATCATCGAGATAACGCAAGAAGAGATAAAAAAACACAGGAGAACCCCATGATAATAAAAACCCCTCTCGTAGTCTTTGACCTTGAAACAACGGGCACATGGGTGGAAAAAGACAAGATTGTTGAGATCGGCATGGTAAAACTCATGCCTGACGGCACCAAAGAGGAGTATGTAAAACGCGTAAACCCCGGCATACCAATACCTGTCAATGTCACACGGATAATCGGTATAACAAACGACGACGTCAGCAATGCTCCGGCCTTTAAGGAAATCGCGGCGGAGGTTTTGGAATTTATTGGTGACGCCGACCTCGGAGGTTTTAACATATACCGGTTCGACCTGCCGGTCCTTGAGCGTGAATTAATCGAGGCGGGCCTAAGTTTCCGCTGGAAAGACCGTGGCATATATGACGCTCAAAAGATTTATCACATACACGAAAAAAGGGACCTTATGGCCGCGTACCAACTTTATTGCGAAAAAGAGCTTACTAACGCCCATACGGCATTAGGCGACGCCGAGGCCACGTTTGAGATACTTAACGCGCAAATAATAAAATACGGTTCAGAGAGGGAGGGCATCCGCTCTTTAAGGGATATCGATTACGAGACATCCAGTTATTACTATGACAAAGAAAAGAAATTTTGCTGGTGGAACAGCGACCTTTACCCGTCATTCGGGAAATACAGGCGGAAAAAACATATAAAGGCTATAGCAAAAAATGACCGTGGTTACCTGGAATGGCTTGCCAGCCAGGATTTTAGTGATGAAGTAAAATTGCTCGCCCTAAACGCCTTGAATGGAAAATTTCCTAAACCACCAGATAACATTTAATAGTTTTTAAAAAAGGGGTACCGATGAAAAATTTTTTCTTGGCCTTCATACCGTTATTCGTTGCTGTTGACGCCATAGGGGTATTACCCATATTTTCATCGCTTACCGAAGGCGCGAGTCAAACCCAAAGGCGCAGGATAATTGTTCAGTCAATGATAACGGCATGCTGTTTGGCGATAGGTTTCATATTCCTGGGCAAGGCCACATTCAGGCTTCTGAATATCACTATTGCCGACTTTATGATAGCCGGCGGGATAGTGCTTTTTTCAATTGCCATACTCGACATCCTCAACCCTGAAAAAAAGAGGCGCGCGCCGGGCAGCAGCCTAGGGGCGGTGCCTCTGGGGACACCGCTTATATCGGGACCCGCGGTCCTGACTACATCGCTTATTATGCTTGAAAACTATGGGCTTGGAGTCACACTGCTATCGGTTATAGTAAATATAGCGCTTGCAGGGGCTATTTTCTTTTTTTCAAACATTCTTATAAAAACGCTGGGCGTGGCAGGGTCAAGGGCATTATCCAAGATCATGAGCCTTTTGCTGTCCGCTATAGCGGTCATGATGATAAGAAAAGGCCTTATGGTTTTTCTGTCTTTATAACTTGGGCCGTGAAAATACCGGGATCAAACAAACACGTATGGATACTATTGTTCAGAAATTGCCTGACAACTGCAGGCGTAACATACATGAGATTGTTAAGCTTTTCGCGGAGATTGATATGCGGGTAGCTGATTTTGTCAGGATCACCGGCATCCACTGCCCCGAGGGATGCGGGTTTTGCTGTAATAGCATAGAGATAGAGACAACCGTATTGGAGATGCTGCCTTTATCCGCCTGGTTGTGGGCAAACGGCAAGGCCGATGGGGTATTGTCTATGTTATCACGGACAAGCAATAATACTTGCGTTTTTTTTAACAAAGCTCCTAAGACGGGCGGAAACGGCCACTGCACCATATATGGACTAAGGCCTTTGATATGCAGGCTTTTTGGTTTTTTTACCAATAAGGATAAAAACGGAAAATACACATACGGGTCGTGCAAGGTCATAAAAGAGGTCTACCCGGAAACATACAAAAAATGCTTAAGATTGATAGAGGCAGGATATCACCCATCCAATATGACCGATTTCTCCGTCAGGGTAATCGCTCAAGGCACGGACTTCGGCCGAAAAATGCTGACTATTAACACGGCGGCAAAAATCGCGATTGAAAAAATCGGGTTTATGCTGTCGCTGATTGAAACCCCTCCGGAAACGCCAAACCCTCGGGCTGCTTAAAAAATGAAGCTCATTCCTAAATGAATATTGCCATATATAAAAAGAACATGATCGGGCTTACAGCATTTTTATTTTTTGGCCTTATTATTTTTTGTTTAATATCCCTGGCACGAAATAACAACAGATCCAACACGATTACCGTTAAAAGCGGCGGCACATTTACCATATCACTTGCTTCAAACGCCACTACCGGGTTTACCTGGCAATTTGTCAGGCAAATAGACACAAACCTTTTAGGGCTTGAGGGTTCGCGGTATTTAAGCCCTGGCACAGGCCTTGTTGGCGCGGGAGGCAGGCAGGAATGGACATTTAGGGCAAAGAAGCCGGGCAGGGCAGTAATATCTCTTGAATATATCAGGCCATGGGAAAACGACAAGGCCTGTGCCAGGGCAAAGAATTTAACAGTTATAATTCGTTAAAAGAGATGGTTGCTTAATGAGCATATGCTAATGAGAGGGTATTAAAAAAGATAGAAACAAGCAATCGGACCAAATCTAATCATTCATAAACACGATTTAAGTCCATCAGAAAACCTGTCAGACAAGACTCAACTTCAATCGAGAACCCATAAAAAACCCTTTTTCTGCCTCAATCTCTATGTCCTATAATATATCTTATGTTAACTATGCAATGTGAAAAACCCAGCCATAACCCATTATATTACGTAAGTTATAAAGTTATACATCTCGGTTGTGGATAATACCTAAATAATACCCCTAATGGCGATTAAAACATATCAAGTACTATCAGATATTACCTGCCTTTTATCATTGTGGACACGCTAAGGTGATCGTATATTTAAAATTTTAAAATTTTTTTTTGAGCTTGAAACCGGAAAAAATAGCTTATTTTTTGTGGATATTTTTTAGCCGAGGTTTAGAAGCGGGATATTGAGGCGCTGTCTTTTGGTCTCCCCTTTTTGCAGGTTTTTTTGGCGCCAGGAAAGGCTGTTTCTTGGGTGGTTTTTTAAGCCCTTCCGCAAGGGGTTTTTTGATGATGCCAGATGGATGGTATGCTTGCCGTATTTTTTGGCAATTTCATCAATCATCCTTGAGACCTTTTCTACCTTTTCTATTCTTATCGCATCATCAAAAAGCGTCCTTTGATACTGCAAGTTTACGGTGATATCTGATAAGACAATGCCCGATGCCCTGTACAGCAGGCCATCTTTAAAGATATCGTCAAAAAGCCCTGCTAAAATATCTGCGAATTCCATCGTTGATGATGAATGACAGCTCAAGGTTGCCATGAGGCCTGTTGCCTTAAAATCCTGCGTTTTTAGATATGCCAGAAGACGTCTCGCGAAAAGGCCGTGACGCCTTAATTTTATGCATGCAGACTCAAGATTTCTTGTAATCTGCGCCTTGACAAACAATCTGTTTTTTGATGCCGGCGAAAAGGTCTTTGTCTTGCTTATTGATAAATACTTCTCTTTTCTTAATGTGTTGATTCGATACACATAATGCCCTCTAAGTTCAAGCCACAATTCCCTGCCTATTTTGCCTAAAATACTCTCCGCAAAATCTAAGGGTTTATTGATATAATCAAAGACATTATTAAGCCCATAACGGCGTAAAAGCTCAACCGTATTATGCCCGAAACCGCAGACCTCCTCAAAAGAAGTCTGCTTTAAAAAGCAATGGATCTCATGGCCCGGCAATGCCTTTATGCCGGACGGTTTATTACAGCCCGAGCAGAGTTTTGCAAGTGTCTTTGACAGGCTTAGGCCTATTGAGACAGTGATATCCAGCTCTTTTTCGATTCTTTTCTTTATTAGAAGCGCGATATTCTCATAGCCTGCGTGATAAAGCCTCCTCATACCGGTAATGTCGCAAAATGCCTCATCAATAGAATATTCCTCAACATCGGGGCTGAATTGCCTTAATATGGAAAACATCCTTTCAGAATAAATACTGTAAAGCTCATAATCACTTGGTATTATAATTGCGTCGGGGATAATCTTCTTAACCTCATGCAGGCGTATACCCCTTCCAATGCCTCTGGCCTTTGCCTCATAGCTTGCGCAGGATACTATCCCCCTCTCTTTCCCCGTTATCACGGATTTTCCTTTTAAAATAGGGCTTCTGGCCTGCTCGCATGAAACGAAAAAGGCATCGCAGTCTACATGCAATATAGCCTTTGGATAGTTTTTAAGGGTTATGAATTGGGACACGTCTTTATTTGTATTTTCTTATATTCGCGATAACCACACCGGCTATAATAAGCTCATGCTTAGGTATTATAGTGGGATACTTCTGATTTGCCGCCTGCAGATAGACCTTTTTGGCCTTTTGCTTAAAATATTTTAATGTCCACTCATTATCAACCCGGGCTATAACAATATCACCGTCTTTTGGGTCAAGGCCTTTCTGGATAAGGACAAGGTCCCCCTGATGTATGCCAGCCTCTATCATGGAATCGCCCCGGACATTTACAAGGAATGTCGCGTTGGGATTTGACACGAGATACTCATCAATGCTTACAACATCCTGAAGCTCTTCTTCAGCGGGACTTGGAAAACCTGCCTGTATTGAGCCCAGTATAGGTACTGCCCTCATTGCCTTTTTAGGGATAAGCCGGCCTCTGTCATCTTTTTCCAAAAGGCCCGCTTTTATAAGAGCCGATACTCTTTTAAACGCGGCATTCTTTGAGCTTAAACTAAAGATAGAAAGCATTTCAGAATATGACGGCATTCTTTTTTTCTTAAAGTAAAAACCCTTTATCTTATCTAAGTATAATAAAAGCTTTTCTTTTTTCATGACAGGGATATTATAGTGAACGATTGTTCACGTGTCAACAAAAATATGCAAAGGCAACGGCTAAAGGCCCCGGCTACTTAACTCTTTGACATTTCTGCCGCTTTTGCTATAATCATGCCATGCTAAAAATCGGAGACTATACCCTGGAATCAAAACTCATCCTGGCCCCTCTTTCAGGCTGTTCAGACCTGCCATTTAGACTCATATGCAGGGAGCATGGCTGTAAGTTTGCCTTTTACGAGATGCTTGACGCCCATGGTATAACCTATGGACATAGGCGCACATTGTCAATGCTTGAAACAGACAAAAGAGACTCCCCCATTGGTGTGCAAATCTTAGGTAATGACCCCGAGAGGGTGCTGGAAGCTGTTCAGATTATATTAAACAATTCTAATTCAAAAATAATTGATCTTAATTGTGCCTGCCCGGCTTTAAAAGTCCTTAAGAAAAAATGCGGCGCTTATCTTCTTAAAGAACCGGAACAGGCAGGAAGGATCATTAAAAAACTCTCCTCCTGCCTCTCTACTCCTATTACAATAAAACTAAGGGCAGGCTGGGGCAGGGAACACCAGAATGAAGGACTATTACTTGCTAAAATAGCCCAGGATAATGGCGCAAAAGCAGTGTTTTTCCATGGAAGGAGCTGTTCGCAGGGGTATTCCGGCAAGGCATCATATGAACCCATAAAACAGGCCAAAGAAGCCCTTAAAATCCCTGTTATTGGAAGCGGTGATGTATTATCCCCCGAGCTTGCGAAGGATATGCTGGATAGAACTGGCTGTGACGGTGTTTTAATAGCAAGAGGCGCTTTTGGCGCGCCCTGGATATTTGCGCAGACAGAAAAATATTTAAAAGACGGCCTGCCTTCTTCTCTTGCTTCTTATGAAATAATAGTAAACACTGCCAAACGCCACATTCAAATCTTTAAAGACTGGAAGGATAGAAAACTTCTTTGCCATAACGAGGAGGCCTCAAATAGGCAACCAAAACAACCAACCTCCCCCGCCCCTGAAAAATACTATATCGGTCATCTGCGAAAAATAGCTATGTGGTATTCAAAAGGCCTGCCCTACTCTAAAAGAGCCCGCGAGACCATATCATTTGCCAATAGCTTTGATGAAATCATAGGTATTCTTGACAGGCTTAAGAATGATTATGATATCAAGTGGCTGAAAAGGTAAAATACGCAGTCAAGGTTAATATAGGGTACAGTGCGAAGCTCAATCTTGGGACAGTGGCCCGATTGAATTTCAAAGCGTCTGTATTAAGGTATATTAAGGTATTAAGGCATCAAACTGCTAACGGCAATCGGGCTGCCTCTTTACATCCTTGCCTAAACAGAGGCTTCCACTCTTTTCATGACCAGGATGCCCCGGCGCGACATCTCATTCGCGTTTTTAGAGTTCACGTCGGCAAGCATATGCCGCAGGAGAAATGCCTTGATGCCTAAACCTTCTTTGGCGGACATCTGCGTTAAACCCGCCATACCCTCAACTATATCATCCTCTCTATCGAAATTATTGAATATGTAAAGTGTTAACAACATGCTGATGCCGCCTGGCGAATCCCTGCCGAATTCAACAATGTTATTAAGTTCGAATTCATTGCGCGTGTTTACAAACATCCTGGCAAAGCGGTCGAGCCTTTCCCCGTCGCATATTATACTGCATAGGACATTAAACATAAATTCTTCTTTTGAATCACTTGCGAATAGATTAAAAGACAGATTAAGCTGTCGGGCTACGTATCTGCCGTATCCAGCGTTGTCAAATAATATGCCATCGTCCTTCCGGACAGAGGCAAGCTTACGTTTGAGGCTGTTTCTTTCAAGCCCATTCAGCTTTTTATAAGGACTATACATGAACGAATACCCTGCGCCATTCAAAGACTTAGAGAGTATGCCCAGTTGTTCCAATAATCTAAGCGATGTCCTGATATCTTTTATTGTGTATTGCGGCTCTCGCTCGCCGGTATACCAGAATTGCCGGATATCCCGAAGCGTTATGCCGTCTTTTCTACCATAAAAACGCTCTTCCAATATCCCTAATACCTTTAATAACGGTCTCCGTATCGTAGCGGCATCTGAAGAAGCGGATTCTGCAGGCCAGGTTGTTACAGCGGTCAAACCCCTGACATCATGCGATAACCCGGCAGATACCGGCCTTAACAATCTGTCATGACCCCAGACACAGGCAGGGTTAATAACGCGCCGCGCATCCTCTTGCGCGAGGATGGGGCGAAAACATGTTAATAATATATAAAAATATATTATGATCATCAAACGTAACCAGTAAACAAGAAATTTTTTTGCCGGGTTATTTTTCCCTGCCGCTATTATCTCCTATTAAGGATAGCAGGTATAGCTTGAGGGATTTGAGACAAGGCGGTAAAAATGTTAATCCGCCTGTGCCGCGCGGCCGGCTCTTTTGCGGGCGGTTTCAGCAAGATAAAGCTTTCTGATCCTTATAGACTTTGGGGTAATCTCAACTAATTCATCATCCTCGATAAACTCAAGGGCAAATTCAAGGGTCATCTGCCTTGGCGGGGTAAGCGCTATAGCCTCATCGCTTCCCGAAGCACGCATATTGGTTAGTTTTTTACCACGCAACGCATTTACAACCAAATCAACGCCTTTATTGTTGACGCCTACAATCATGCCTTCATAAATCTTGTCTCCCGGGCGTATAAATATCTCGCCACGGTCCTGAAGATTAAAAAGGGCGTAAGCTACGGCATTACCTGCCGCCTGGGAAATAAGAACGCCGCTTTGACGCAACGGCAATTCTCCTTTATAGGGCTGATATTCAAAAAAGTTCTGATACATCACGCCATTGCCGCGTGTCATCATCAAAAAATCACCTCTAAAACCAATCAAGGCCCTTGAGGCTATAAGAAACTCCATACGGCATGTACCCGCTGACGTTATCTTTATATCCCGTGTCTGCGCTTTGCGGGAGCCGAGGGCCTGCATAACAGCCCCTTGATACTCGCTTTCAACTTCTATGACTACCTCCTCCACAGGTTCAAACGGCCGGCTGTCAATCTTTTTTAAAATCACCTGCGGCCTTGATACCTCCATCTCATAGCCTTCGCGGCGCATTGTCTCAATAAGTATGGCGAGATGAAGCTCTCCCCTGCCGGAGACCTTAAGCCTTTCCGTTCCGGCCACATCTTCTACCTTTATACCAACATTTATCATTGCCTCATGCATAAGGCGTTCGCGTATATGCCTTGAGGTCAAAAATCTGCCTCCGTCCGACCCTGCAAGCGGGCTTGTATTATGAGAAAAATTCATGGATATCGTCGGCTCATCTATTTTAATTACCGGCAGTCCTTGCGGATTATCCGCGCATGCCAGAGTCTCTCCTACTTCAGCATTTTCAACACCGGATATCAATATAATGTCGCCTGCTGCAGCCTCTTCCGCCTCAACCCGCGCCAGGCCGCGGTATTTCATGATCCGGGTCACTTTGCCCTTCTCAATAGACCCGTCACGTTTGACAAGTGCTATGGTATCATTAATACGGACAGCTCCGCAGAATATCCTGCCTATGGCAATACGCCCTATATAAGAATCATAATCAAGCATTGTGATCAGCATCTGAAAAGGCAGGTCAGGGTCTGCAATAGGGGGTAATACCCTGTGCAATATTGCCTCTAAAAGAGGCCTCATTGAATCCCTCGGGTCATCAAGGTCAAGCATGGCATAGCCATCCTTACCGGAGGCATAGATTATGGGAAAATCAAGTTGTTCATCGGTTGCATTTAGCTCGCAGAAAAGATCAAATACCATGTCCGCCACCTCGTCAGGGCGAACATGCGGGCGGTCAAGTTTGTTTATTACAAGTATGGGTTTTAGATGCAGTTCAAGGGATTTTTTAAGGACAAATTTGGTCTGGGGCATAGGGCCTTCAAAGGCATCAACGAGCAGGAGTACACCGTCAACCATTTTCAATATACGCTCGACCTCGCTTCCGAAATCAGCGTGGCCGGGCGTATCCACAAGATTGAATTGAACCCCTTTATACTGCAAAGAGGCGTTCTTGGAGAGGATAGTGATCCCTCTTTCTTTTTCAAGCGGGTTGGAGTCCATTATGGCGGACTCGCCTTCCTTAAATTTATGAGCGCCCGAATACCTTAATAAGGCGTCAATCAAGGTAGTCTTGCCATGGTCAACATGGGCTATTATAGCAAGATTTCTTATGTCTTTTCTTCTCTTTTGATGCGGCATATTTTTCCCACAAATAAAAAACGCGTGTTTATCGCGCCTTTGATAAGATACGTATTTCTTACTCTATGAATTGCCATATTTTAACAAAATAGCATTATTTGTCAAGCAAAGAACGCATGCCTGCCAGGCCCGGCCCAAAGATACCCACTCTTATATAAGACCTGACACATTTTGGGCTATCTCTGCCCCAGGGCCCGGTAACAGGACATAAAAACCACAGAGAGGCAAATATAAACTCTGCCTGTTAATGGCCGAAAGCAATTTTTTCCTGACTGGTTTTAGGAATACCCCCCGGCAATTGGCTTAAAACATCTCCGGGTTTCACCTTAGGGGTTTAGGCAGGGGGTTAAAATTTGTCAAGGGGACAGGATTCCTCAACCTCCCATCGCCTGTCAAATTCATTGTATCTTAAAGTGACCCGTTCCTTGACATATTCGTGAGATATATCAACATGCGCGGACACGCGGCCTATCATGGCATCGGTTATGGTCAATCCCTCTATATCGTATCCATATTTACGCGAGACATATTCCTTCGCGGCCTGTTCGGGCATATCTATCCCCATATCTGTCTCCTCCGCCATAATCACACCCTGGCAGGAGAAGAAAAGAAAAACAGTCAGCAAGACAAAGAATATGAATTTCATCATCCCCCATACTCCCCTTTTTTTAGGACACAAACATGCTGTTTGTTGAGAAATTCGGTTCAGTGGTTAGGTTTATGCCCAATCTGCGAAGCCCTGTCTCATCACCAGTAGTCGGTATATGCGTAATATGCATCTCACAGCCGGAAAGATCTTTAAGATGCTTCATGCATATCTTTGATGTCGGATTAGTCGCGGCACTGATACTAAGCGCTATTAAGGCCTCTTCAAGGTCAAGGCTTGCCGTTTTTTCGTCAGATATGTCTTTTTTTAGCTTGGCAATAGACCTGATTACGCTTGGGGACAATAGGTGCACACCGTCAGGTATACCGGCCAACACCTTTATCGTGTTCAATATAAGGCTTGATGTGGCATGCATAAGGGTTGAATTCTTGCCCGTAACGATAGCCCTGTTTTTGAGCTCTATGGCAGCCCCGCAATAAATACCCTCATTTCCTTTCCCAGACCTCTCCGCCTCTTTTGCCGATTTCTGGGCGGCCGACACAACGCGCCTATCAGATATTTTTATCTTAAGCTTCTTCATAATAGCCTCAACACGTTCTACCGCGTCTTTTTCTACAAGGCCGAGTATATATTCGCACGAATACCTGAAATAACGCCTTATTATCTCCTGCCTTGCCGCGCGTTCGACAATCTTATCGTCAATGATACCGAATCCCGCGCGGTTAACGCCCATATCGGTGGGCGATTTATACATCGCTTCGGCACCCGTTATCTTCTCAAGTATCCTTTTAAGCACGGGGAATATCTCGATGTCCCGGTTATAATTAATAACGCTTTGGCCATAATGTTTGAGATGGAACGGATCTATCTGGTTAAAGTCCCCTATATCAGCCGTCGCGGATTCATAAGCGACATTAACAGGGTGCTCAATAGGCAGATTCCATATGGGAAATGTCTCAAACTTCGCGTAACCGCTCTTCTTGCCTTTTCTGTAATCATGATAAAGCTGGCTTAGGCATGTGGCAAGTTTACCGCTGCCCGGGCCGGGCGCCGTAACAATAACAATCGGGTTTTTTGTCTCTATATACCTGTTGGCGCCGTAACCTTCATCGCTTACGATAGTATCCACATCCTTTGGATATCCTTTTATGGCGCGGTGGGTATACACCCTTACCCCTCTTCTTTCAAGCTTGTTCTTAAAGATCTTGACGGCAGGCTGATCGTTAAAACGGGTAATCACGACAGCCAGTATACTAATACCCCAGCCTTTCAGATCATCTATCACTTTAAGTATATCGCTGTCATAGGTAATACCGAAATCCGCCCTTACCTTTCTTCTCTCTATATCGCCCGAATGTATGCAGAGTATAATATCCGCTTTACCTTTAAGCTTATGCAAAAGCCGCATCTTCGCGTTAGGGTCAAAACCGGGCAGGACCCTTGAGGCGTGATAATCAAACAGGAGCTTTCCCCCAAATTCCAAATATAGTTTGCCATTAAACCTCTCCACGCGCTCCAATATGGCATCTGTCTGTTCACGCAGATACCTTTCATTATCAAAACCAATCCCGCGCAATGCCATACTATCTGCCTTTCTCTAATATATTTTTTGTAAATTTTTTCGGTATTTGTGTCGGGTAATCCCGGTTGAAACAGGCCTTGCAAAAATTATCACCCGCAAGGGGCATAGCCTTTAGCATACCCTCGAGGCTAAGGTAGTTCAGGCTGTCAAGGCCTATGAAATCCCTTATCTTATCAACCGTGCGGTTAGAGGCTATAAGCTCTCTCCTGGTCGGAAAATCTATCCCATAATAGCAAGGTGATATCACGGGTGGACAGCTTATCCGCATATGGACCTCTTTGGCCCCTGCCTGCCGCAGGCTTTTAACGCGGCTGCGGCTTGTGGTCCCGCGCACTATTGAATCTTCAACTATCACGACCCGTTTCCCCTTAAGCAATTCACTGATCGGATTAAGCTTTATCCGTACCCTGAAATCCCTAATCTGTTGTACCGGCTGAATAAAAGTCCTGCCGACATAATGGTTCCTTATCATACCCATCTCAAACGGCAGACCTGATTCTACTGCAAAACCCAAAGCCGCGTAATTGCCTGAATCGGGAAACGGCATGACCATATCGGCATCAACCGGCGCCTCTTTCGCCAACTCCGCCCCAAGACGCTTTCTTGTAAGATACACATTCTTGGTAAAAATATCGCTGTCAGGCCTGGCAAAATATATAAACTCAAAGATACAGTGGGCCCGGGATGCGCAATCATTGAATACCACGCTTGAAGGCTGGCGTCCATCAATAAAAACAATCTCGCCGGGATTAATATCGCGTATATATTTAGCGCCTATGATATCAAAGGCGCATGTCTCGCTTGACAGCACATAAGAATTACCAATACTGCCCAGACTTAACGGCCTCATACCTAAGCGGTCGCGCGCGCCTATCAACATCCCATCAACCAACATTATAACAGAAAAAGCCCCTTCAAACCTGGAAAAAACCTCGGGCAGGCTTTCTTTTAAGGGCTTGCGGCGCAGACGGGCAAGCATATGGATTATGAGTTCCGAATCCATGGTTGTCCCAAAAACAGAACCACCCTGCTCCATTTCCTCGCGCAGAGAATACGCGTTGGTAAAATTCCCATTATGCGCTACCGCGATATGGCCCTTGCCGTGTCTTGCCAAAAACGGCTGAATATTACTAGCGCTGCTGGAACCCGTAGTGGAATACCGCACATGGCCTAATGCCAAGGTGCCTTTTAATTTTTGTATGGAATCCCCGTCAAAGACATCACTGACAAGCCCCATACCCTGGCGCTGTATTATCCTGTTTTTACTATAAGATAGTATGCCGGCGCTTTCTTCGCCTCTGTGCTGCAAGGCATACAACCCCAGATATGTCAATAATGATGCGTCTTTGTTTCCGTATACACCAAATACACCACACATAGTCATTTATTCCAGTCTTGACTTAATAGCATTGCGCCATATTTGGCTAAGTTCGGAAAGCCCTGCATTAATAACTGACCTGCCGCCAACCCTGATGTCCAAAGCATCCGAACCGACAACGCCTATTACACTACACCGTGTCTTGTTTTTAGCGGCAATGGCCTGAAGCTTGCCAAGCGCGGCCTTATCCAGACTGACTATTATCCTGGAAGGGGCCTCGCCGAACAAAAGCTCATCTGTCCTCATACCGCCCTTTTCCAGGTTAACGCAAGCGCCTAACATCCGGGATGGATCGGAGATAGCGGATTCTGTCAGCGCGACAGCAAGCCCGCCTTCCGAGAGATCATGCGCCGAACGAATTATGCCCGCGTCAATGGCGGAAAGCACTGTTTCATGAAGGCGTTTTTCAGCCTCTATGTCAATGCTGGGATTGCCTTTCTTCATATCGTGAATAAGATACAGATATTCGCTTCCCGAAAGGTCGCCCCTGCTTTCTCCTAAGAGAACTATCACATCCTGCTGTGTTTTGAAATTTTGCGTTACGTATTTGCCCGCGTCCTCTATCAAACCAACCATACCGACCATCGGACTTGGGTCAATAGCGCCTTTCGGATTCTCATTGTAAAAACTGACATTACCGCTTACCACTGGCGTGTTCAACACCGCGCAGGCGCGGGAAAGTCCATCTATGCATTTTTCAAACTGCCAGTAATTTTCAGGCTTCATGGGGTTTCCAAAGTTGAGCCCGTCGGTTATTGCCAATGGCCTCGCGCCCGCGCATACCACATTCCTGGCGGCCTCCGCCACATTCATCATAGCCCCTTGATAGGGGTTAAGGTAACAAAACCTACCGTTACAATCAACGCTTAAGGCAAGGGCCTTTTTAGTCCCCTTGACTCTTATTATAGCCGCGTCGGATCCGGCATTGAGGATAACATCATCTTTATCAACATAGGCAAACTTGGAATACGCCGATTCCTTGCTGGCAATAGTCGGTGAATCCAACAATTTCAATAAAACCTTGTTCATGTCTTTCGGTTCGGATACCTTAGACAGATCAAGTTTCTGCGCGGGTTTTAAGTACTTTGGCTGTCTGGAAGGTCTGTCATATAAGGGGGCCTTTTGGGTGAGCGCGCTTATAGGCACCTGGCAGACTACAACACCCTTTTCTTTAACGCGCATGGTCTTTTCTTTTATAACCTTGCCTATCGCAACCGCATTGATGCCCCATTTTTTAAGAACAGACATAGCCTTTTTCTCACTGCCGTGATTAAGTATAGCAAGCATCCTTTCCTGTGATTCCGACAAGAGTATCTCATAGGCTGTCATGTTCTTTTCACGCTGGGGCACAAGGGCGACATCTATCTCGATCCCGGTCCCGCTTCTTGAGGCTGTTTCACACGAGGAACATGTAAGCCCGGCGGCACCCATATCCTGCATGCCTGCAACAAGGCCCTTCTCAATAAGCTCAAGACAGGCATGCCTTAAACGCTTTCCGAGCTCGGGATCACCGATGGCTACCCTGCCCGTGTCAGAGGCGGAATCATCCGTTATCTCCTGCGAGGCGAAACTCGCTCCTCCGACACCATCTCTTCCGGTATCGCCTCCGATATAATATACGGGATTTCCTACCCCGCAAGCGGCGCCGCGCATTATATTCTTATGCTTAACGACACCCACGCAAAACGCGTTGACCAGGGGATTGCCTTCATAACATTTATCAAAATAAGTGTCCCCGCCTACAGCGCTTACCTCCGATTTACTGGCATAATGGACAAGGCCCCTGACGACCTCTTTAAAGAGATATTTTACTTTTTTAGTATCAAGGCTGCCGAATCTTACGGCGCCTAATACCGCGACAGGCCTGGCACCGGTAGTAAAGATGTCTCTAAGGCATCCCCCTATACCCGTCGCCGATGCCTCAAAGGGCTCAACCGCCGACGGATGGTTATGGGACTCCATCTTAAACGAGACGCCATATCCATCGCCGATATCAACGATGCCTGAATTTTCCTCTCCGGCGCCAATCAATACCTGCTTTGATCTTTTAGGAAATTTCTTGAATTGTTTTCTTGAATTTTTATAGCTGCAATGCTCCGACCACATTGCCGAAAAAACGCCCAGCTCGGTAACATTCGGCGTTCTCCCCATTATTTTTTTTATATTAGTAAATTCCTGCCTGCTCAAACCCATCTCCTTTACCAATGCCAAGTTCACCTTGACCTCTTTTTTCATTTTGTTCTCCTGTATGTTTATCTTTATTCGCTGCTTACCTTATGCCCTGATATTACCAAAAAACTATTCCCACTCTATGGTGCTCGGAGGCTTTGAAGATATGTCAAAAACCACCCGGTTTATACCACTGACCTCGTTCATAATACGGTTTGATACCCTTTGCAGAACATCCCCGGGCAGCCTTGCCCAATCCGCGGTCATAGCATCATTGCTTGTAACGGCGCGCACACATATGACATTTCCGTATGTCCGCTTATCGCCCATAACACCCACCGTATTAACAGGCAAAAAAACACAAAACGCCTGCCACAACTTAGAGTAGAGCCCGCAACCTTTTATCTCATCTATTAATATCGCGTCAGCGTCCCTTAATATATTGAGCTTCGCCCTTGTGATATCACCTATTATCCTGACGGCAAGTCCGGGGCCCGGGAATGGGTGCCTATAGACCAATTCATCCGGCATCCCGAGCTCTTTCCCCAGAAGCCTGACCTCGTCCTTAAAAAGCTCCCGGAGCGGCTCTATAAGGCTGAATCTTATCTTGACCGGCAGGCCGCCTACATTGTGATGGGTCTTAATAACGGCAGAAGGTCCACCGGCGATTGAACTCGATTCAATAACATCGGGATACAGGGTCCCTTGCGCGAGAAACTTGATATCGCCAAAAGACCTTGCCTGTTTCTCGAAAACATCAATAAAGACCTTTCCGATGATCTTGCGTTTTTTTTCAGGCTCCATAACACCTTTAAGGGCCTTTAAAAACACCTTTGAAGAATCAACGCATTTCAGATCTATCCGGTAATTACGCTTGAACCTCTTTTCAACAATAGCCGCTTCATCTTTACGCAACAGGCCGTTATCGATAAATACGGCCTTAAGATTGGGGCCTATGGCCTTATGCAAAAGCAACGCCAAGACAGAGGAATCAACGCCTCCGCTTAAACCGCATAATACTTTTTCGCCACGGGTTTTTTCGCGTATGATTTTTACGGCCTCTTCCGCGAATGAACCCATAGACCAACTCCTGCGGCAGGCTGATATATCAAAAATAAAATTTTTTAAAATCTTCGCGCCGCCGATTGTATGAACTACTTCCGGATGAAACTGCACGGCATAAAACCTTCTTCCGGTATCCTGCATAACCGAGATACCTGCATTGCCGGTCTTTGCTGATACGCTAAACCCCGCGGGAAGCCGGGTAATTTTATCGCCATGGCTCATCCAGACAATCCCGCAATGCCCCAGACCGCTCAAAAGGCCGTTGTTATCAACAATTCGCAACTGCGCGCTGCCATATTCCCCGGCAGGCGCTTTGGCAACAGAGCCACCAAGCAGTTTAGCCATCAGCTGCGCGCCGTAACATATACCCAATACGGGCATGCCGAGAGAAAAAATATTTTTGTCAGGGCGGGGACTCTTTTTTGATATAACACTGGCCGGTCCGCCGGATAGAATTACGCCATTTGGATTTAAGGACAGAATCTTTTCGGCAGGTGTATTATAAGGCAATATTTCCGAATACACATGATTTTCCCTTATTCGACGGGCTATCAGATGGGTATATTGGGAACCAAAATCAAGAATCGCTATCCAGTCTTTTGCCATAGGAGGCGGTAGAAACCCATATTGTAAGCGTAAGTTAAATAATAGCCTTACCGCGAGTACTTAATTATCGCGCGAAAAAATCCATCTGCCGTATCATCTTAGGCCTTTGCTGGCGCGCCTAAATCTTTGTAATAATCCTGTAGAGACTTCGGGAAGATCTTGCTCTTTTTGGCCGCGTCTATTCCCTCTATCGCCGCGGTAGCGGCCGCAAGTGTTGTGATATAAGGGACTTTGTATTGTATGGCCTTCATCCTTATATAGCTGTCGTCATATTTTCCGGTCCGCCCGACAGGCGTATTAATAATAAAATGTATCTCTTTATTCTTGATCGCGTCGGCAATATTAGGCCGGCCCTCATGGAGCTTTTTTAATACAACCGTGTCAATACCGTTCTCATTCAAAAACTCCGATGTGCCTGACGTGGTCAATATATTAAACCCGATCTTCTTAAGTTTCCTGGCTATCGGCAAAAGTTTATGTTTATCTTTATCGGCAACCGTTAACAAGACATTGCCCTCAAGGGGCAGCCTTGAACCCGCCGCCTCTTCAGCCTTAAAAAATGCCAAGCCGAAGGTATCTGCTATACCCATTACCTCGCCTGTGGCGCGCATCTCGGGGCCAAGAACAGGGTCAACCTCGGGAAACATATTGAACGGGAAAACAGCCTCCTTTACGCAAAAATAGGGTATATTTGATGACCTTAGGATATCCTTGAAGTCTTTTATGCGTTTGCCAAGCATGACCTGGGTGGCGATATGGGCCAGCGGGACATTTTGCACCTTAGAAACAATGGGCACCGTTCTTGAAGCGCGGGGGTTTGCCTCAAGTATATAAACCTTGTCCCGGCATATCGCGTATTGAATATTCATAAGACCGACGACCTTCAGAGATCTGCCTATACGGCCTGTGTATTCCCTTATCGTATCAAGGTGGGATTTCTTTATAGTCTTCGTGGGTATAGCGCAGGCGGAATCACCGGAATGCACGCCCGCAAGCTCTATATGCTCCATAATCGAGGCGACAAATGTTTCTTCACCGTCACAAACGGCATCAACCTCTGTCTCTACGGCCTCCTCAAGAAATCTGTCAATAAGCATAGGATGTTCAGGACATACATTAATAGCCTCGAGGGCGTATTTGCGCAGCATTTCTTCATCATAGACAATCTCCATGCCGCGGCCGCCAAGCACGAAAGAAGGCCTTATCATAAGCGGATACCCTATCCTTTTGGCAATAACAAGCGCCTCATCAAGGGACATGGCTGTCCCGCTTTCAGGCTGAGGAATGCCGAGCTCCATTATCTTCTGCCTGAAACTTTCCCTGTCTTCGGCGAATTTGATGCTTTCAGGCGTTGTCCCGGCTATTTTTACGCCGTTTTCTTTAAGCTGTTGCGCTATATTTAACGGCGTCTGGCCTCCAAACTGGACTATCACACCTTCAGGTTTTTCTTTTTCATAAATGCTAAGCACATCTTCCACGGTAAGCGGCTCAAAATAAAGTTTATCCGAGGTATCATAGTCGGTTGACACGGTCTCGGGATTGCAGTTAACCATGACCGATTCATATCCGGATTCTTTAAGTGCAAAAGCGGCATGAACACAAGTATAGTCAAACTCAATGCCCTGACCTATCCTGTTGGGACCGCCGCCTAATATCATAATCTTTTTTTTGTTTGACGAGACAGGGGTATTGTCCTTGCCGTTATAAGTTGAATAATAATAATAACAAGCGTTTTCTACGCCGCTGACAGGAATGGCCTCATATGCCTGTCTTATGCCAAGGGCAATCCTCTTCGCCCTGATTTCCATTTCGCCCGCATTAATGACCCTGGAAAGATACCTATCGGCAAAACCCCATTTTTTGGCCTTTACAAACTTATCTTTAGGCAGGCTATCCAAGGTATATTTTGATATGTCTTCCTCAAACTCCACCAGCTCTTTGATCTCGTTTAAAAACCATTCATGGATATGCGTGAGCTTGTTTATATCGTCAACGGAGCAGCCTTTACGTAAAGCTTCATAAATCAAAAAAACGCGTTCACTTGACGGCATAGACAGCATTTCAGTTAATTTTTCCTTGGATAATTCGTTAAAATTTTTGGCAAAACCCAAACCGTATCTGTTTATTTCAAGAGAGCGTATAGCCTTCTGAAAGGCCTCCTTGAATGTCTTGCCTATGCTCATCACCTCCCCGACAGCCTTCATTTGGGTACCCAGCACATCCTTGGCCTGGGGAAATTTTTCAAAAGCCCATCTGGCGAATTTGATAACTACATAGTCGCCTCCAGGCTTGTATTTGTCAAGACTGCCATGTCTCCAATAGGGTATCTCGTTAAGCGTTAACCCGGAGGCAAGCTTGGTTGATATAAGCGCTATCGGAAAACCCGTGGCCTTTGAGGCCAGGGCCGAAGAACGCGATGTTCTCGGATTGATCTCTATAACCACTATCCTGCCGTCCTGTCTGTTGTGGGCAAACTGGACATTTGTGCCGCCTACAACATCAATGGCGTCAACAATTTTATATGCCATATCCTGCATGCGGGTCTGAAGCGGCTTCGGCACTGTAAGCATAGGGGCGGAACAAAAACTATCTCCCGTGTGAACACCCATTGGGTCTATATTTTCAATAAAACATACAGTTATCTTTTGTCCATTTTTATCGCGCACGACTTCAAGTTCAAGCTCTTCCCATCCAAGAACTGATTCTTCAATCAGAACCTGGTTTACCAAACTCGCCGCAAGGCCTCTTGCGGCGATCTCCCTTAGCTCCTCAACATTATAGGCTATGCCTCCGCCTGTGCCGCCCAATGTATAAGCAGGCCGCAGGACAACGGGGTATTTAAGTCTCTCCGCGATCCTCTCCGCCTCCTCTATGGAATAGCACGGTTCAGATTTGGCCATAGGAATACCTATATCATTCATGGCCTGCTTAAAGGCTATCCTGTCCTCACCCCGTTCTATAGCATCAACCTTAACCCCTATTACCTCAACGGCATATTTATCAAGAATCCCTGACTTATGAAGGCTTGAGGCGAGGTTTAATCCTGTCTGACCCCCGAGATTGGGCAGCAGGGCATCGGGTCTTTCTTTTTCAATTATCTTTTCTATTGTCTCAACGGTAAGAGGCTCAATATACGTCTTGTCTGCTGTCGCGGGATCGGTCATTATGGTGGCAGGATTGGAGTTAACCAGGACAACTTCATAGCCCTGTTCTTTCAAGGCCTTACAGGCCTGCGTCCCTGAATAATCAAATTCGCAAGCCTGGCCTATTATTATAGGTCCTGAACCAATTATAAGTATCTTATGCAGATCTTTTCTTTTCGGCATAGAAATCCCTGTTCATGTATACTAATCGGTGATTATAACATAGCCAAAAGTATCTGGCAAATCATTTTATATCTATTTTTGACGTCTATAACAAATACCGTTAAACAACCCCTTGCTCAAGCATAGAGTTGGCAACCTTGACAAATCCGGCTATATTCGCGCCAAGGACATAGTTATCAGGCTGGCCATATTCAGCTGCCGCTTTTCTGGCTGAACTATGTATTGATTTCATTATGAGCTTTAACCTGGCATCAACTTCATCCCTTGTCCAGGCTAGCCTTTGCGAATTCTGGCTCATTTCAAGACCTGACGTTGAAACGCCACCCGCGTTTGCAGCCTTGCCCGGACCATATAATATGCCTGCCTTGATAAATTTCTGCACGCCTTCAGGCGTTGTGGGCATATTAGCGCCTTCAACCACAAGGAAACAACCGTTCTTCAGCAGGACCTGCGCTTCATCTTTGTCTATCTCGTTTTGTGTCGCCGAAGGGAAGGCCGCCTGACATTTTATGCCCCACGGCATTTTACCTTCGTAATAATCAACTCCATATTTGGCAGCATATTCTTTTATGCGGCCCCGCCTGATATTTTTAATTTCCATAACATATCGCAGTTTTTCGTCGGTTATACCTTTAGGGTCATATATAAAACCTGAAGAATCCGAAAGCGTGACCGGTTTTGCGCCTAACTGATTGAGTTTTTCAACCGTATACTGGGCAACGTTTCCCGAGCCTGAAACAACGCACACCTTGCCTTTTAGCGAATCTTTTCTCGTCTCAAGCATTTCCTGGGCAAAATAAACAGCGCCATAACCTGTCGCTTCGGGCCTTATCAATGACCCGCCCCAGTTCAGCGATTTACCGGTAAGAACACCTGTAAACTCATTTTTGAGCCTCTTGTATTGCCCAAAAAGAAACCCTATTTCCCGACCGCCTACACCTATATCACCGGCAGGCACATCTGTATCAGGACCTATATGCCTGAATAATTCTGTCATAAAAGACTGACAAAACCGCATAACCTCGTTGTCCGTTTTTCCCTTGGGATCAAAATCAGAACCCCCTTTTGCCCCGCCCATTGGAAGGGTGGTAAGGGAATTTTTAAAGACCTGTTCAAAGGCAAGAAACTTAAGCAGGCCCAAATACACCGTAGGATGAAGCCTTAGGCCTCCTTTATAAGGACCTATAGCACTGTTAAATTGTATGCGAAAACCCCTATTCACCTGTATATCGCCTTTGTCGTCAATCCAGGGAACGCGGAATATTATAATCCTTTCAGGTTCCGTTATACGCTCAAGTATCTTCGCTTTTTCGTATCCGGGATTACGCTCAAGGACAGGTTTCAAGCTTGACAAGACCTCTTCAACCGCCTGGTGAAATTCCGGCTCATTTGGATTACGTTTTTTCACCTGATCAATAACCTTTGTCGCATACGCAGACATATTCAAAACCTCCATTTTTTTATCGTGCCTTTTCACGAAATCTCTTTATTATGGCCGCCGCCGCTTTTTTTGCCATACCCATAGCCTCAATCACAGTTCCCTCGCCGCCAACAACATCACCTCCGGCATAAACCGCGTCAATTGATGTCATCATTGTCGCGGGATCAACTACTATATCGGAATATTTATCTATCCTTAAATCCGGCGTAGCCTGTATAAGAACCTGATTGGCCATAAGGCCCACCGCTATCACCGCTTGATCGCAATCAAGAGTGAATTCACTGCCTTCAATCGGCACAGGCCTCGGCCTGCCGGTTTTATCGGGTTCTCCGAGCCGGCACCTGCGGCATTTAATAAATTTTACATTCCCCTTTGTCCTATCGCCTGCAAATTCAACGGGCTGGATAAGAAAATCAAAACGTATCCCTTCTTCCTTGGCATGATGTATCTCAAGCCTGCGGGCAGGCATCTCATTTTCCGTCCTTCTGTATAATACGCTCACATCAGGGGTTATGCCGTTGATCTTCTGGAGCCTCAACGCCACCCTGGCCGCGTCCATAGCCGTATTGCCGCCGCCAATAATAATAATATGCGAACCAACATTGACAGGCGTATGATAGTCTGGGAACTTATAAGCGCCCATGAGATTTACCCTTGTCAAAAACTCATTGGCCGAATAGACATTGCATAAATTCTCACCGGGTATATTAAGAAATGACGGCACGCCGGCTCCGAGCCCAAGAAAGACAGCGTCAAAACCCTGTTTAAAAAGTTCATCCATGGTCACTGTTTTACCGGCAATAATATTACACTGCAATTCAACTCCTAATTTATTAAGATACCTGATCTCAAAATCAAGAACATCTTGAGGAAGTCTGAAAGACGGTATGCCGTATCTTAAGACCCCGCCGGGCTTATGCAGGGCCTCAAAGATGGTAACCTTGACGCCTGTCCTTGCAAGCTCTCCGGCACAGGATAAACCTGCCGGGCCGGACCCTATTACTGCGGCCTTAAAACAAGATAGACTTTTATCTTTATGCCCGTGGAAGGCGATATCGCCCTTAAGCCCGAAATCCGCGGCAAAACGCTCCAGAAAATGTATGTTTATGGCCTTGGCGGAGGCAAAGGGTTCTCCTTTTTTTGTGAATACGCACGACTTCCTGCATTGATATTCGGCAGGACAGACCCTGCCGCATATAGAAGGGAAATTATTCTTTTCCTTAATAGTAAGATAGGCGGCCTTATAATCTTTGTTAACAATTTCGGTAATAAATTTTTTTATGTCTATCCCCACAGGGCAGCCCTGACTGCATGATGGGTTCTTGCACTGCAGGCACCTTGAGGCCTCGTCAAGGGCCTGTTGTTCGGAATAAACAGACACAACCTCATCGAAACCGTTGGACCTGATTTGGGCGTCTGTCTCAATTGGCTTTACTGGATCTTTCTTCATTCTATCCGCAGTTGTTTTTTTAATGTCTGATATCCGGTACCGTATATCCGCTATCTACCCAGGCGGCATATATGCTCTTCTTTATCTATATACGCGCGCGATCTGTTAATCAATTCGTCCCAATCCACAAGATGGGCATTAAATTCCGGGCCGTCAACACAGCTAAATTTGACCTGGCTTCCGATCTTGACCCTGCAACCCCCGCACATACCGGTGGCATCGACCATCAGAGCGTTAAGAGAGACGATAGTCTCCACGCCAAAAACTTTGGTAACTTCTGAAACCGATTTCATCATCGGAATAGGTCCAACAGCATAAACCAGAACGGGTTTCGGGCCGGCATCTGCCAAGTTTAACACCTCTGACAATATGCCTGTGACAAAACCCTTTCTTCCGTATGAGCCGTCATCCGTGGTAATGTGCAGAATATCGGATACCAACCTAATCTTTTCCTCTAATAACAAAAGGCCTTTTGTCTTTGCGCCCAGGATAACAGTAATATGATTGCCGGCCTCTTTCATAGCCCTGCCTATAGGATATAATTCGGCTATGCCAAGACCTCCCCCTACCAATACTACGTTACCATATCTCTTTATCGGGGTAGCATGACCCATAGGTCCGGCTACAGCATACACGGAATCTTCTTGACTCATCGCTGATAATAGTCGTGTGCTGAAACCTATCTCTTGAATTATCAGCGTAATAGAACCCGACACAGGGTCTTTGTCTACAACAGTAAGAGGTATCCTCTCGCCCTGTTCTTTTGCCATGACAACAACAAATTGGCCGGGCTTAATCTTTGCCGCTATCAAAGGCGCGTGAATAACAAGTCGGGTTATCTTTGTCCCAAGGCATTGTGCTATAGTATTCTTTTCCAATATTTTCATAGATAGCCTTTTAGAAAGACGTCGGTGCTTGAACACGGGATATAAAAAATAGGTGCCTTTTTCCTCCGACAATCATTGTCGAAAAAAGACACCTTTGTCATACATACGATTTAATATAACATAAAACAAAATTATGTCAACATTATTTTGCGCCAAAAATCCTTCAGGTCCGGCTTATCAATAAGCCTAAGAACGTTTTTTGTAAATTGCTCACCGGTAATTCCGGTGCCCCTTCCGGTAATGAGCATTTTTTTATCGGCGCCGCAAACGTCAAGAACCATATCCATTTTTTCAGCCAAAGACGAATAACCAATATGCCTTAGAAGCATAGCTCCCGCGCGGATCATGGAACTGGGATCGGCATATTTCTGCCTACCCTCTTCAACCATCCGCGGCGCGCTACCGTGTATTGCCTCAAACATTGACCAGTGTGTCCCTATATTAGCACTGCCAGCGGTCCCGACACCACCCTGCAGTTGGGCCGCTTCATCCGTAAGTATATCCCCATAGAGGTTAGGCAGGACTATTACCTTGAAATCGCCTCTCCTTGCCGGGTCTATAAGTTTGGCGGACATTATGTCCACATACCACTCATCTAATTTAATATTTGGGTATTCCTGCGCTATCCGGTAAGCTGTCCTGGAAAACCTGCCGTCCGTTGCCTTGATCACATTTGATTTCGTAACCGCCGTAACGCGGTCTATATTATTCTTATCGGCATATTCAAAGGCCATCCTGATAATCCGCTCCGAACCCTGGCGCGTCGCTACGCTGAAATCCACACTGATATCATCGGCAATATCAAACCCCCTGGAACCAAGTATATAAGCGCCTTCGGTATTTTCCCGGAAAAAAACCCATTCTATTTTTTCTTTCGGTATCCTGAACGGGCGCACATTAGCAAACAGGTCAAGCTGGCGTCTCATGGCGACATTAGCGCTTTCTATATTAGGCCATTTGCCGCCCGCTTGAGGCGTTGTAGTTGGGCCTTTCAGTATTACATGACAACTCTTAAGCTCATCGAGAACATCATCAGGTATGGCCTTATTATGCCTTACCCTGTTCTCTATCGTAAGCCCGGTTATGTCCTTAAAAGAGATCTTTCTCGCGGCAATCTTATCGCGTAATACATGCGTTAAGACCTCCCGCGCGTGCTTTGATATCTCAAGACCTATACCATCGCCGGGGCATATACCGATGATAATAGCCGGCAGGTTGGAATAATCAGTCTCTTCACGGGGCATTTTCATCTTGTCTATCCGTTCCAGCTGTTCCCTGATTATCGCGCCGAATTTGTCCTTCGCCTTTTCTATGACATCATCATACATAAGAGGGCCTTCCTGCTTAAAGGATAGCTAAATAGCGGTCGAGCTCATGCCTTGTGACCTGTTTCTTATACTCATTCCATTCATCTTTTTTATTTCTTATGAAATATTCAAACACCTTATCGCCGAGGGCCTTCCTGACAAGAGGGCTGTTTTCGGTTATCCTTATGGCATCATAGAGATCGTCAGGTAAAGACTCTATGCTATGGACATTTCTTTCATCTTCCGTCATATTATAAATATTATTGGTGACCTGTTTCGGGAGCTTATATCTTTTCCTTATACCCTCGAGGCCGGCCGCGAGCATGACCGAAAACGCCAAATAAGGATTACACGCCGGGTCAGGGTTTCTCATCTCAATCCTTGTTGCCATTTCCTTACCCGGCTTATACATAGGCACCCTGACCAGGGCTGACCTATTCCTATGCGCCCATGACACATAGACAGGAGCTTCATACCCCGGCACAAGCCTTTTGTAAGAGTTTACCCATTGACAGCATACGGAGCATATCTCCTTGGCATGCATTAACAACCCTGCTATAAAATACCTGGCCGTATCCGATAGGTGGTATTTATCGTTTTTATCATAAAACGTGTTTCTCCTGCCTTTGAACAATGACATGTGCGTGTGCATGCCACTTCCATTAATACCGTAAACAGGCTTTGGCATAAAAGTCGCGTGCATATTCTGCTGCATCGCCACCTCCTTAACGATCATCCGGTATGTCATAACATTATCCGCCATGAGAAGCGCCTCGTTATAACGAAGGTCTATTTCGTGCTGGGAAGAGGCCACCTCATGATGCCAGTATTCCACCTCAATACCCATCTTTTCAAGGGCAAGGACCGTTTTGCGCCGCAGATCCTGGCCTATGTCCATAGGCGTTAAGTCAAAATATCCGCCTTTATCAAGTATCTCCGTGCCCCCGGAATTCCTGAAATAAAAATACTCGAGTTCAGGTCCGACATTAAAAGTGTAACCCATCTTTTTTGCCTCGGCAATATTCCTTTTTAAGACATAACGCGGGTCTCCCCCAAAGGGTTTACCGTCGGGCTCGACAACATCACAGAATATCCTTGCCACAGGCCCTTCCTCTGTAGCCCACGGCATAATCTGGAAGGTAGAGATATCAGGCCTTACTACCATATCGGATTCTTCGATACGAGAAAAACCCTCTATTGACGATCCGTCAAAACCCATGCCCTCATCCAGGGCATGGGGCAATTCCTGCACCGGGATATCGAAACTCTTTAAAAAACCCAGGACATCCGTAAACCACAAACGTAAAAAGGCTATCCTTTTCTTTTTGACTGTCTCTAATATCTCTTGTTTGGTCATAATACTCTCCTTGATCTTTACGCGTTATACTATAAAAAATTCATATATACCGGCCGCCCCATTTCGGGCAAATCGCCGCGGGCAAGGCCGCGGGACGGATTAGAATACCTCCCTCTCTTCACTGTAAGACAAGTCAAGAAAATTACGGAGTTTTTTGCTGCGAATAGGGTGGCGCAATTTACGCAGGGCCTTTGCCTCTATCTGCCTTACCCTTTCCCTGGTGACATGGAATATGGTCCCTACCTCTTCCAGGGTCCTGGGGTAACCATCACCTATGCCAAACCTTAATTTTAACACCTGCTTTTCCCTTTCCGTCAATGTATCAAGGACACCGTCCATCTGTTCCTTGAGCATCGAATAGGCGGTGGCGCTGGCAGGCGACATCGCCCTTTTATCCTCTATAAAATCGCCGAAATGCGTGTCACCTTCATCTCCGACCGGGGTCTGCAGTGATATCGGCTCCTGGGCTATTTTTAATATACCCCTCACCTTCTCGACGGAAAGGTCCATGTGCCGGGCTATCTCCTCCGGGGTCGGTTCCCTGCCTGTCTCCTGAACAAGCGACCTGGATACCCTGACAAGCCTGTTTATGGTCTCTGTCATATGAACAGGTATCCTTATAGTCCTGGCCTGGTCCGCGATCGAGCGGGTAATAGCCTGGCGTATCCACCATGTGGCATATGTGGAAAATTTATAACCTCTCTTGTATTCAAATTTATCAACGGCCTTCATGAGGCCTATATTGCCTTCCTGTATAAGGTCTAAAAATGAAAGCCCCCTGTTCGTGTATTTTTTAGCAATTGAGACCACAAGCCTCAAATTCGCCTCAACAAGGATCTTTTTGGTCTTCTGGAAATTTGCCTCTCTCTTCTTTATATTGAATATAAGCTGTCTAATCTTATCCTGGCCGAAACCGAATTCCTTTTCTATCTTCCTGATATTCTTATTGAGGCCCGCGAGCTGCGAAAACCTTCTTAACCTCTTAAGCCTGTTTACCTCCTTCTGTATTCTCTCGATCTGTTCGGCATGCATCTTGATCCTAAAACCCATTTCCTCAATAAATGTGGTCACAAGGACGAATTTGCACAAGATCTCTTTTATGGTCTTTTGACTCTTTGTCCTCTTTAATTTTTTCAAAAGTTTCGCGATACGGGTAACAGGTTTTATCTTGGCGGGGGCCAGGTCCTCTTTTATATAATCCTCTGGATTCAATTCTTCGTTGACAATCTTTTGGGTAAGTTCCTTGACATACTCAACGCTTAGCCTGCAATCGAATATAACATCCCTAAAACCGTTTTCGGCCTCTTCTATCCTTTTGGCCAGACTTATCTCATCCTCTCTTGAAAGAAGCGGTATCTGACCCATCTGGCGAAGATACATCCTGACAGGATCATCCATGGGCCCGTCAGACTTAGGGGAAAGCGCATGTTTAGCAGCTTTGTCTTTTTCGCGGGCCGATTCCGAATCAAGGAGTTCTATATGCTCCCGGTCAAGAGTGGAGAGAATCTCATCTATATCCTCGGATGATGTTACGTCTTCCGGTAATATTTGGTTTATCTCGTCAAAAGTAAGATAACCCTTGGCCTTGCCGAGGCTTATCAGCTCTTTTATCTTGGCCGCGGGAACAGCGCTCTGCGCCCACGCCTGCCCGGATAGCGTTTTACTTGAACAATTTAAGTCCGCGATTTCGGCCGTATCACGATTCGCGGCCCCGGTGGAAGGTTGCGTCTTTATAGTTTTATTTTTTTTCTTGACCGTGAAACTTTTTTTCTTCTTTACCACTTTTTTCTTGGCCATCAAATCCTCTCGCTGCTTAAGGCGTCGAGCTGTTTTATAAGCTTCATAAGCTTATCATCGTCTCCCGCGGATTCCGCCTGCTTTATCATCGTTGTCAGGGTCTGTTCTTTGCGCGCGAGACAATCGCGTTTTACGCGGACAACGCAATCGTGAAGCGTCTTACGCCTGTCAACAAGCTTTTCAGATTCCTCAAACGCTTCATATATTATACTGCTAAGCCCTTCATCACCTATGCGTTCAATTACCTTGCGTCCGCTGGGTATCTTGTTTTCATCAAGCAGTCGATAGATAACATCCACTATCCTGCGTATATCAGCGCTGGCAAATTCTTCTATATCAAGGACTGTCCTGACATTGCGGGCTATCGCCTCCTCCTCCATCATAAGGTTTATGATTATCTTTTCAGCCGGAGGTATCCTGTTGACGGATATCGCGCTTTTTGATTCAGAGATAGAAGAGTAATCGGATTTTATTTTTGACAACTCATCCAGCAGGACATCCTCCTGCACAAAAAGAGTTTTTGACAGCCTTTTGATATAATCAGATCTAAGAACGCTGTTCTCTATCCTCTTTATGGTCGGCAGCATTTCCGCTGTTATGCGGGCCTTATCTTCCGAATGGGCCGGATTATATTTATTAAGAAGCAGCGTTAGCTTATAGTCAAAAAGATTGGGGGCGGAATCTACAATCTTTATCAGCCCTTCAGCCCCCTGCCGCCGGACATAACTGTCAGGGTCATCCCCTTTGTCGAGAGTAGCAACCCTTACAAAAAGCCCTTCGGAGACAAGCAGGTCGAGACCCCTTAATGACGCGGCCTCACCGGCGGCATCCGCATCATATACTATGACCGCGTTCTCCGTGAACCTCTTGATGAGCCTTATCTGTTCAATGGTAAGGGCTGTCCCGAGCGTGGCCACAATGTTTTTTATGCCGTTTTGAAATGGGAGTATCAGGTCTAAATACCCCTCTACAATAATAACATAATCCTTTTTCCTGATCTCATCTATAGCAAGGTTTAAGCCGTAAAGATGCCTGCCTTTGACATAGATCTCGCTCTCGGGAGAATTCATATACTTTGGCAGAGAATCGTCAAGTGTCCTGCCGCCAAAGGCTACAACCCTTGAACGCATGTCAAATATCGGGAAAATGGCCCTGGCCCTGAACCTGTCATAAAAACCATTATTCTTGCCGGGCATGACCAATCCGGCCTTTTGGAGAACTGACTCTGAAACACCCTTGGATTTGGCGTATTTCAGCAATCCATCCCATTCGCCGGAGGCATAACCGATTTTAAAAAAACCCACCGATTCGGCATTCAGCCCGCGCCGGGCCAGGTATTCTCTGCCTGCGGCGGCCTTTGCGGAGGCCAGCAAAACCGCGTTATAATATTCCACGGCGAGCTGATTAACGCGATATAATCCCGCTGAAGACCTGCCCGCCGGTGAACCATGCCTATAATTACCTTTTATGCCGGAAAGAGCTATTCCCGCCTTGTCAGCTAAAAGCCTTAAAGCCTCCATGAATTCAAGGCCTTCATGCTTCATTACAAAGGATATCATATCGCCGCCGGCGCCACAACCAAAACAATGATATATACCCTTAACAGGGCTTACCACAAACGATGCCGTTTTTTCATGGTGAAATGGACAGCATGCCTTAAAATTCCTGCCTGCCTGTTTTAACGGTATATAAGCCCCTATTATATCCGCTATATTAAGCTTTGAATGTATCTGTTCAATAATACCTTCTAAATCATTGGCCATCCTAAACCCGGTATCCGCTGTAAGCTATCTCTTTACCCTTATAAAACCTGAACATGGGGTGATTTCCATCTCTTGGCCGCGGGTTATAGAATCAAGGAGTATGTTAAGCCCAAGGCTGTCGCTTGAGATATGGCCCGCGATAAGGATATTCAATTTGTGTTTCTTGGCCTTTTTAAAATTATCCTCGCTCATATGCATAGAAATTATGGTTTTGACATCGGCCTTTACAAGCTCGGGAAATATTTTCTTCGAACCGCCTGTGCCGCCTGTCATCTCCACAATAACCTTACCGCAGGGATTTGACAACTTTCCCAGTATAACCCTCGGCCCGGTGCCGGTCTTTATGGCATATTTATATTCGGGCTCTTCCGAGATAAGATCAACGATATCCTGAACGGTCTTGGGCCTGTTTTTTGATATCAGCTTTTGCAAATATTCCGACACGCAGTTATCGGCAACAGTATGGGCGCACATAAAGGGGATGCCTAAAAGTGCCGCCGCATCCACCGCGCGCATAACATTGGCGGGGTGCGTCCTCCTGCTGACCTCTTCTATCCTTTCATCAAGAAGTTTTTTTGCTTTTTTTCTGGAGACACCTGCGTCCTCCAGCAGGTCAAGCTGTATATCCATAACCTTATGCAATGCAGACAGGGCAGGACCCTCGGGGTGATGTGAAAGCACCATATCTATGCCTTTACCTTTGCCCCTAAGCATCTCGGCAAACATTATCTCCTGGGTCTCCATGTCAATACCGGCAAGAATATTTTTTATCTCATGGACATGCTCGCCAAAAAGTATCCTTGTATCCCCATAAGGATTGAAAAGCCTGTCCATGTCGAAATCCTCCTTACCGGCAGGGTCTAAACCGTCATATTCCTTCTTAACAGACAATAAAAAATCCTTAACACCTTTTTCGCCGCGCGGATCGTGCCTTATGCCTTCGGCAACAGCACTGTCATAGAAATCCTTTAGCTTCAATTTCTACCTCTCTTTTACTTCAGTTTTCCAATGGGTTTATTTATATTTAGTCTTTTTTCCGGCGAGATCAAATATAAAGGTGCCAGCGGTCTCTTCAGGCAGCCAAAATGTAAGAGATGTGTACGTACTTTCAACGGCCTTGACCAGAAACCCTCCCGTGCAGGATTTTTCCTCAATGGAATCTCTCAAATAATCGCTTGGGATGAGCCCCAGGGCCGTCACAATTATTCCCGATAATATCACTCCCCTGCCAAAACCAATCACCGCGCCGCCTAATCTTTCAAGCTGGGGTATAAGCTGCACATTCATTATCTTTAGTAATAACGCGAACCCATATTTGAATATCAGCCTGATAAGCTGGATGATTACAATAAAGCATAAAAACTGCGAAAGCCAGACAGGCAATTCAAAATTCACGACAAGGACATTCGCCGTGCGGGCATACCATATTACCGCGCAAACAAGGCTTACCAATATGCCCAAAAAATTAAACAACTCCGCGGTGAGCCCGAGTTTGGCCCCGATATATACAGCCCTCAAGCTTATGATTAGCACTATTACATCAAGCCAATTAATATTTTTTAAGATTTCCATATAGTTTTATATCAAATAATAGTCAATATATATCATACAAAAAGCCAAAAGTCAAGGGCATTAGATTTTTGGGGACTCCTGCCTTTGACAAAACCGCAATTAAGCCGTCAAAAAATGCTGAAGTCACAGCAAATAATTTTCAATTTATATAACCAACACTCTATTTAGGTTACTCTTTTATGAACTTGCTCTTATCCGCATATAATGAATATTTAGCAAAAACCTTAATTTTCGAAATTAATTTATTAACTTGAGCAGGAATTTGATCAACATCACTATTCATAACCACATAAAAATCTATTTTTTCATCATTCGCATATTTTAATAGTTCATTCTCATCAAATCCATTAAGCATTTTATTTGCTATCCCGCCACTATAAAAATCTGCCGAATAAGGCACCTGACAAAGATAAATTAATTCAGAGCCATCCTCCTTAGCTTTATCAAACGTCTTGCATATTATTTTATGAGATTTCTTTAGCCCTTCATTAGGCGCAATAGTGAATAAGGCAACAGTAAAAAGAAAAGGCATAAAACACACAAAGAAAATAAAGACCTTAAAACTTGTAAACCATTTGACTTTAGCAGCAACATTTAAAGCCTGATTATATTCAATCAGATAGACTATCAACACAGCAAATGCTGGTAAACCAGGCAACACATAGGTTATCAGAATATTCCCTGCTAAAGTAAAAAATAATAAGGGTGACAGAAACCACAACAAAAAATACGAAACCCAACTATCCTTGAATAGGCAATCGATAATTTTCTTTTTTCTAACAGTATACTGAATATTAAAAATGAAAATACCGAGCCATGGCAAGGCTGCCAAAATAAAAAACAACCAAATCATACCTCGAGGAAAATCATGGACACTGCCATACAAATCCCCGCTCCAGGCATGGTAAATAAAGCGCATGAAATGCTCACCTATAAAAAAATATCTTAAGAAACCGGGAGTTTTGATTTCAGCAGCAATATACCATGGTAAGGATATTGCCAGCATTAAAATAGTTCCCCCAATCCAGGGAAAACTGCGTATCGCCTTAGCCCACTTTTTTTGAAATGATACCCATACAATAATAGGAAATAAAGTTAAAACAACACCAACCGGCCCCTTAGATAGCAAGCTTAAACCTATTCCTAAAAAAAATGCATATCCCCAAAGAAGCTTATGACGACTAACCTTTTCTTCTATCGCTAACAAAAATGCACTCATTGATAAGGTAATTGAAAACGATAACGCAGGATCAGTCATAACTCCACCTGACATAATATAAAATAACCCCACCGTTAATAATACTAAGCATGACTTTAATGCAAACACATTATTTCTAAAATTCTTTGCTGATAAAAACAAAAAGATCATATTGCCTATTGCAAATAACAAAGAAGGCAATCTAGCTGCGGTCTCCGAAACACCGAATAATTTAAAGCTCAATGCCGTTGCCCATATAGAAAGCGGCGGTTTAGCCCAAAAGGGAATTCCCGGGTCAGTTTGAGGTGTAATCCAATTATTCGTTGCAAGCATCTCACGAGCAATTTCAGCATAACGAGATTCCGTTTTATCCATTAAAGGGCATGCTCCTAGTGCAATAAAACGTAAGCAAATAATAGCAAATAACAAAAACAAAAAAAATTTCACTTCTGAAAAATTATGGCTTGCTGTCAGTTTATTCATTTTTATTGAAGTTTGTCGGTATTTTTTAGTTTGAAATATCGCTTTTTATGCCTTTTAGATCTTTTGCCTTGACCCGGGGTAAAATACCTGATTCGCTTTTGCCGGCATTAGGAATTGGAGGCGTCAAGAAACAACCCGGCATACTCCTGATTCCCATAGGCGGCGATAAAGGCATCGACTACCAAAGGATCGAAACAGCTTCCCTTTTTTTCTTTAAGCCTTTCGAGAGCCTGCCGCCTGTCGATAGGTTCTCCTTCCAGATGCGTTGAGGTCATAGCGTCAAAGGCATTGCAAACAGCTATAACGCGCGATGCCATAGGTATGGCGTTACCCTTCAATCCGTCAGGGTAACCCGTGCCGTCAAAATTCTCATGATGATACCGGATAACATCAAAACTGTCTCCGATCTCCTTGATAGGCTTTAATATATTCTGGCCTATAATAACATGCTCCTTGAAATGTTCCTTTTCCTCTTCGGTTAAAACAGAATGTTTTTTTAGTATCCTGTCCGGTATGCCTATTTTGCCTACATCATGCAAAAGCGAGGCCACATGAAGCGTCTCATAAAAAGAATCGCTAAAATTGACGTAAGGAAGCAGCCTTTCGAGTTCTTTAGCCGTTGCCATCGCGTAATCGCTCAATCTCTGGGTATGGGCATAAGTATATCCGTCCTTTGAATCAATGGCAAAACTGAATGCCGATGCCGCGTCTAAAAACAATGCGTGCTCTTCCTTATACAACGCGTCTAATTTGCGTATCCTCTCTTTGAGTTCTTCATACATCCGTGCGTTCTCAAAAGCAATGGCGGCATTATTGGCCAAGGTGGATAAAAGCGAAAAATCATCGCTCGTGTAGATATTTCCAGATAGTTTCGCTCCAAGCACTATGAAACCGATAATCTGGCCCCTTAAAAAACTCGGGACACATAAGGCAGCGCCTGATCTTTCCATAGCCATCCTTATGTGGTCGAGGGTCTTTTTAAGGACGGGCCTCTGCGGAAAGATCTTGTCACCCTGTATCCAGCTTAAAACACTCTCATAACTTATAGGCTCTTTTTTTTCAACGAGCCATTTAACCAGCGGATTATCCGCGTCTATCTTATCCAGGGTATCCTGCCCTTTAAAACCCCTGCGCACCTCTCGGATATAGGCATTTGCCGTTTTATTGTAAATATATGCTGAACTTCCGGTGATCCTTATCTCTTTTGATATAAATCTTACCATCAGGTTCAGAAGTTTTCTTGTATCGGTTATTAGTGTCATACCTTTGGCAACTTTTTTTAAAACCAGCATATAATCATATCCGCGTTGATACAAGAACGCGTCGGTAAATCTGGCAAGAAATTCCTCCAGTGTCCTTATAAAAACGGTAAGGATAAAAACCGCGGCTATGGGCAGTATCCATCTGTTCATATTAAAAGTAACGGATAGGTGCCGCTGAAGGATAAAGACAAACGCCACGAAGCTTCCAACGCTTGCCCCGTAAAGTGTTGAGAATATCAGCGTCCGCCTCTTTATGACCTCAACACCCATAAGACGTACCACGTATGTGGCAATAGCTACAAAAAGATTAGCGAGGGCAACAAAATACAGGGCCATCGGACCTATAACAGGAACGGAAATACCGTAAATTGTAAAAAACATCAAGCTGCCGCCGCTTAGCCCGCATACCCCCGCTATCGTAACATATTTCATCTGGCGTTTGCCTATATCGCTAAGCTTGCCAAACGATTTATGCATAAGATAATGCGCGTAAATAGGCAAAGCGGCAAAAAACAGCATAAAAACCGGGTGAAGTATGCCGGGGTCGTTAAAATTCAGGCCAAGTTTAAATGACACGCTCTTAACAATCAACGGCGTGAAACTTAAACATGAAAAAATCACCGCAATCGTATAACCCGCGGACAAGGCCTTTCTGCTTTTGCCAGTCAAGCCTAAAAGTTTTACGATAAAATGGAAATAAAATATAGGAACAAAAGAGACCCCGATATAAGAGACCCTGGCAAAAAATAACGCATAATCCTTATCGTTGAACAGGCAGAATAATAAAGTACATAACGAAAACTCCGCGATAGAAAGCATCAGCAGATAATAACTTCTTACGATCTCACCTCTCCTACCGCGAAAATAAATAAGGCTTCCGAGCAAAAGAGTGATAACAAGCGTAAAGACGGAACCTGCCAAATAATGTAATCTGTAATAACACATACTCAACCTATATTTGAAGTAAACCGGCAGGACTATGGCCTGTTTAAATATCCATAATGAACCGGCTCGCTATTCTATCTTGCCCTGCTCAAAGGCCTTTAAAAAGGCCGCGACTACATAAGGGTCGAATTGCGCAGACGCGTTTTTTTGGATCTCATCCCTTGCCGTTAAAGGAGGAAGTCCTTTTCTATACGGTCTATCGGATGTCATAGCGTCATAGGTATCGGCTACGGAGATGATCCTCGCCATAAGCGGTATTTCATCCGATTTGAGACCTTCAGGATAACCCTTACCGTCATATCTTTCATGATGATATCTGATGCCACCGACAAGATCCTTTAATCCCGCGATATGCGAGACGATCTCCGCACCCAGCACGGGGTGTTTCTCTATCTCTTTTCTTTCTTCAGGCGTAAGCTGCGCGGGTTTATGCAATATATCGTCAGGCACGCCTATCTTTCCTATGTCATGCAAGACCCCCGTTATCTGCAGTCTGTGCCTGAAAAAGGCATCTTTATCTATTTCATCCATGGCACCCATAAAATCAAGTATCACCAAGCTGATATTAGTGACCCTCTGCGAATGGCCGTGCGTATAGGGGTCTCTGGCGTCTATGGCGGCGGCGAATGCCACCGACGAATGCATGAATAGCCTGTGCTCTCTTTTGTAAAGATTTTCAAGCTCAAACGCCTTTCTGTCTATCTCAAAATATAACTGCGAATTTTTAAGCGCGATAGCCGCCTCGTTGGATAGAGCGCTGAACAGATCCATATCATCCTGCGAGAAAAAATCACCGTTTTTCTTTTCCCCGAGTATAAGCACGCCTAAAAGATCATCCCTGAAAAAACAGGGCACGCTCAATGCCGCGTGAAGGGTAGACATAGTGTCTTTTATCTGGAACAGGTCAGACTTAAGCGACCCGGGTATTCGTCTTTGGTTAAAATTATTCATCCACTTCAAGACATCATCCAAAGCGAGCGGTCTTTTTTTTTCGCTAAGCCACATTATCAGGGCATTTTCAGACCTCAAACTTATCAGGCCATCGCCGATGTCACCCCTTGAGGCCTTCAGAACATACGAAGAGGATCTGCTATCAAACAGGAATACAGCGGCATTTGCGAGCTTAAGCTTCGCGGATATTATGTGCACAATAAGGTTTAGCAGTTTTTTTGGGTCACGAATCTTCGACATGCCTTCGGCCGCGTCCTGCAAGGTCTTCTGGTATTCGTACTTCCTGCGAAAAAGGAATCTGCCGGCAACATTATATATAGTTTTTTCAACCGGACGGATTACGAGGGTTACAAGCAGAAGTGAAAACGCGGGGACAATCCAACGATTATCGCCTATATAAGGCTTAAGGAATTGTTCACCGGCTATAATCGCGAGCATAAAAAGTCCTATCGAAAAACCGAATATACCTGCGAATATCGCCGTCTCACGTATAATAATCTCAATATCCATAAGACGATGACGTATTATAGCATAGGCAATAATCATAAGCGAAATTGAAATAAAAACAAAACCAGGCGGATATATCTCAAAACCATAATTAACAGCGAAATCAATTCCTGCCAAAAAATATAGCCCAAAAGCAACTAACACATACTTGAGTTGTTTTTTTAAAAAAAGATTAGTTTCATTATAAAATTTCCCAATTGTTTTATATGAACCTCTACCAGCTAAGAAAAATAAAAAAATAATATAAAAAATATGCAGAACTCCTGCTTTCGGGTAATACCCCCATATATTTGAATAATGCCCATTAATAAAAATACGTGTCATCCATAGAAAATAAATAAAAAACAAGCCAATAACATAAAATATTCTTATCGCTACGTATTCTTTTTTTGCTCCAATAAAAGATATAGCAAAATTAAAATATACGATCGGTAAAAATATAATAAACGAATACCCAATTTTAATAACCAAATCAACAGGCAATAAATCAGGAAAACCAAACAATATAAACCATGAAAATTGCCATCCAAACGTCGTTAAACTTAATAAAAAAAATAACCGATTCGTATGAAAACGAGAATTTTTTATTATCACAAAAATTCCCATTAGAAGAAACAAAATTGAGCTTAACAAAGGTGGGTATGAATATAAATTTAAATGCATATTATATATATTGGACACCTCTTATAGCGATCTCGGGAGGAATGGGTATTACTGAACCATTCTGTCCAACAAAACCAATTTTTTGCCGACCTTCACCGTGTATTTCGTTGGTAACTTTATTAACAAATGTAAAAATAAGTTCAAATGTGGTAATTTTTGGATTTTTAACCTCTACCTTTATTTCAATATCATCAAACAACAAAGCCTCTTTCTTAAATTTCATACTAGCCTCTATCGTAACCATTTTGATCTTTTTATTTATAAAAAACATCGGGTCCGGCGTAACCTGCCTAAAAAATTCCTCTCTAGCAACACCTTGCCAATAAAAATAATTTGCGAAATAAACATTGCCAAATAAATTGGTATCTCGTAAATATACACGGATATTGATTGAGAAATTTTTTTTTGCCATAGCCTATTCCCTTCCAAGGTTATTTTTTATGTAACAAATTAAATCATTCACGGTCTTAATACCTTGTGTGTCTTCGGTTGAAATTTCAAAATTAAACTTCTCTTTCACAATAAAGGATAATTCCGCGAAACCAAAAGAATCAATAGCTAAGTCTTCAATTAATAGCAAATCGTTTTTTATTTTCGCGCAATCAATATCAAGCAACTCTGAAAACATACCTTTAACAGTTTCCTCTATATTAATATTCACAAGTCCTCCTAATTTCCTTTTACATCTTTGAAAAAAGCAGGCACGCGTTATTATTGCCAAATCCAAATGAATTGGAAAGGGCAATGTCCACGTTGCGTTTAAGATGCTTTTTCATGATGTGATTAAGCCTACAGTCCTCATCAGGGGTTTCAAGGTTAACCGTAGCGTGCATCTTGCCTGATATTATTGTCAAGGCGCATACAGCTGCCTCAATCGCTCCAGCGGCGCCTAAGGTATGGCCTATCATAGACTTAGTGGAACTTACCGGTATATGTTGCGCGTCTTCCTTAAACACATTGACTATCGCCTTGGCCTCCGCCTTATCATTCGCGATAGTGGAGGTCCCGTGGGCATTTATATAATCAACGTCTTTTGGCGTAACAGCCGATTCGTTAAGGCATAACCTCATAGCCCTTGCCACGTCGATAGCATCAGGCCGCGGCATAACGATATGATAAGCGCCTGATGTCACGGAATAGCCTTTTATCTCGGCATATATGTCGGCCTTTCGCGCGAGCGCGTGGTCAAAGGATTCCAGTATCAGGACAGCCGCTCCTTCCCCCATCACAAAACCATCTCTATCTTTGTCAAAAGGCCTTGATGCGGATTCCGGATTATCATTTCGCCTGCTCATTACACTTAATTTATCAAAACCCAAGAAATTATATCTCATTATAGGCGAGTCTGTCCCACCTGCTATCATAATTTTAGCCCTTCCCCGACGTATTGTGTCAAATGCCTGGCCGATACTATGAGTGCCTGACGAACATGCCGTGCAAATGGTTAAATTCGGGCCTTGGGCATTATGCACAATGGCAATCTGATTCGCGACGGAATTTGGCATTATTTTGGGGATAGAGACAGGATTGACCGCAGTATTGCCACCATCTATTATATTTACAATTTGTGTCTCCGCGAACACCATGCCTCCTAGGCCTGTGCCTACGCATACACCGGTATATTTAGGATCCGGGTTGTTTAAACGGCTGTCTTCCATGGCCATAGAGGCGGCGGCAATGGCAAACTGCGCGAATTTATCGGAGCGCCGCGCAATTATCTTATCCATGTATTGAGTGGGGTCAAAATTATCTATTGTGGAGGCTATCTTGCAGTTATACTCACTGACATCAAAGGCGGTTATTCTCCTGATATTGGATTTTCCGGACAAGCAATTTTCCCAAAAGATATCCTTGCCTATGCCGATTGGGGTCACTAATCCGATTCCGGTAATTACAACCCTCTTATCATTCAAGGCTTATTCCCCTTTTTGCACCATCCCATCGGCAATATGTATCACCTTATCGCCGTATTTGAGCTGGCGGTCATCATGAGTAACAAGAAACACGGTAGCGGATCTTTCCTTGTTTATCTTTGCCAGCAGGTCAAGTATTATCCTGCCGTTATCAGAGTCAAGGCTGGCGGTAGGCTCATCACAGAGAAGTATGGCAGGGTTGTTGATAAGACTTCTGGCAACCGCTACCCTCTGTTTCTCACCCTCCGACAGATGGGCAGGCCTGTGACGCGTTCTCTCCTTCATCCCGACAAGCTCCAGCATGCCTTCCGCTTTTGCCAAAAGGCTTGATGAATAACCTGCTTTGGCGACGGCGGGCAAAAACACGTTCTCCAATGCCGTGAGTTCATCCAGGAGATAATACTTCTGGAAGATAAAACCTATATTGTTCAACCTGAATTCCGCCCTTTTGACACGGTTAAGTAAAACGGTGTCATGCCCGTCCAGCGCGATCGTGCCACAGGTAGGCACATCTATAAGCCCCAAAAGGTTTAAAAGAGTAGTCTTACCGCTGCCCGATGGGCCGAATAATATCGAAAACTCGCCGCTTTTTATCTCGAGATTAACGTCCTTTAATGCCCGCACAACGGTACTACCGAGATGATAATCCTTCTTCAGATTCTTTACGCTTATTATAACCCTATTGTTTTTGGAATTAAATTTAGTCTTAACCATTAGTCGCCTCTTATAACCTTGATTATATTCTCTTTCCCGCTCTTTACCGCGTAATAAACGCTTGCCATAAAAGACACACCCAGGAAAAGCGCGGTCGCGTAGATATAACTGTTTATCTCAAACATCGGATAAAGATCCCCGAAAGGCATTACGATAGGATGGGCTTTAAGATACATCTGCAACAGACAATAAAGACCTGTCCCGGTAACTACTCCTATCACGGCAAACAATATCCCCTCAATGATAAAGAACGTTAAAAATATCCTGCCTTTTATGCCGATAGCCCTTAGGATACCTGTTGTTCTGCGTTTTTTCTGTGTATTGTAAAACACGATAAACGCGACCAATATTGCCGCGCAGATAATGCTTACGCCAAAAGTGATAATGCTTATAAGGTTAAAACCGTAAACAAGGTCATCTGTCCCGTAATCATCGCGGTCCTTCCAGTGTTTCAACTCCACGTCAAGATTGTAAGGCTTATACATGCTGGCGCCTTCCTGATCGATCTTCATATCATCCTTAAGGCGTATGAACACACTTGATGACCTATCCTGCAGTGTCGCAACATTTCTTAAGGTCTGCAAAGGTATAAAGATGCTGTTATTAGCTATGTAATCCCTGAAATCAGCAACACCTACTATCTTGACATATTTGTCCTTATAGACATCTTTATTGAACTTGTCTATATTGTATTCTTTGATGAATATGCCCTTCGCGGTGTCTTCAAGCGCGATATCCTCATTAATAGGTATCTTTAATTTAAAACGCCTCTTTAAGATCTTTCCCAATATTATCTCTTCCGAAACCGGCCCTGAAAAATATCTGCCCTCAACGATACTATTCTTCAGGTCCATAACCTGTTCGCCGAACTCAAGCCCCCAGGCCATGGTGACTATCCTTGAACCCTTATACTCCAAAACGCAGGGCATCTCAAGCACAGGGGTCATCTCGCCTATCGTCGTATTAAGGCCTATAGCGGCCATAACACGCTGTGTGTCATATATATACGATTGCCCCCTTAAAGGCGTAGCGTAGAGATTGCCGCTAACCTTAGGTATCAGGCCCCCTATACTTTTTTCAAAACCGTATAACATAAACCTTGAAAACAATACATTGGCGAATAAAAAACCCAAGGCGGCCGAAACAAACACAAGCGAGCCGAGATTATTAAACATATCTTTTGCCGCAAGAAATATGCTTAACTTCAGATTACGCAACATCATATACTCTCCAATGTTATAATGTTATATTTTATCATTATTAATAAATATGATAAAGAGTAAATGTTGAATTTTTAAAAAAAATTAATCGCGGGGAATTTTGTTTCTTTTAAGGGCACATTAGCAGCAGTATAAATAAAAAACGGTTAACATGATATGATCACAGGTTAAGGCCTTGGCGGTATAGGCCTTCGCGGGCAATATAAGCCTCAACAGGCCCGGGGACGAGACCATTGATAGGCCTGTTTTCCAGGATCAGGCCGCGGATCATTGTTGATGATACATCCAACGCGTTGATATCCAATGTTTTAAATCCGCTCTCTTTCGGTCCAAGTCTGAATCCCGGCCTGCTAAAAATGACAAAATCGCAAAGCGTAAAGAGCTTTTCGGATTCTTTCCATGCATCGAGACCGTTTATCACGTCAGCTCCGGTGAGGAAATAAAGCCTTGTCCTCTT
>Ga0265297_10000868_pt1 | contig 80042 bp, 65 predicted proteins | sample Munlanlwell13791_FD_192502 | JGI IMG/M metagenome (GOLD analysis project Ga0265297, IMG submission 192502) | Leachate microbial communities from a municipal landfill in Southern Ontario, Canada - Leachate well 137-91 | ecosystem: Engineered > Solid waste > Landfill > Unclassified | place...
ACAGGGACTCTACCCACCATGGCGAGGGGTGCGGTTTGGGAGGTTTTGCCATTACCGACAATTATTGTTGGGTTGGTGGAGACTACGCCGGCAATGGTTTGTTCATAAGTGTTGTTGGATTTTTGGTATCGGTCGGGGTAGCTAGGGTCTACCATCATGACATCGCCGGCTTCTACGGTTTCATCGGGGTTAATGTCTACTTTCTCGGCCAAGTCTCCCGGGTTGGTGGAGGTGCCGAGAACCATGGAGGAAGCATAAATATTGCCGGTGGATTTTACATCGCCATTGGCTGAGACCGAGAAGACGGGTGAATTGTTTGATCTTAATGATAATATGTAATTATTGTCGGAGGAGGTGTTGTAGTTGAGAGCATTGAGGATGAAGGCATTGGTACCGAGGGCGGATGATTCTAATATGGTGGTGGTGGAGAAGGAGAGTTTGTGACCGGACAAGGCGGAAGAAGTTGACGCGGCAAAATCCAAATCATTCGTCACCTTGATATGATAAGACGATTCTTCCGAACCCAAAGTAATAATTTGCGTTGAATTATTTACATTTATACCTAAATTTATTTGTTCTATCTGCGCTTGTTGCGCCTTGGCCACCTCTACCAAAAAAGCCACAAATTTAGGATACTCAACAGCGTAATAACCTTCGGAACTGGTAGAAACAAGCTCCGGAAGAATATCCATTACTTGTTGGGCAATCAACCCAACTTGCCGACGTGTGGTTTTTCCTTCATTAAAAGGATTGGATAAATCCCAATTAAAATATATTCCATCAAGTTTTTTTATTGCATCTAAAACACTTATTTCACCGGAAATCGGTTCTCTATTAATTTTCAAACGAATATCCGAACTGCCAGAGCATACTGTCGTACTGTGAAATAATTGGCCATTGGCAGAACCCCAACACATGTATTCACCATTATAATTATCATATAGCCCCGGAGCATATACATAACCATACGAGGCCGAACCCAAAGTAATTGAATTTGCAGCCTGGGACGAAGCTCCATTTCCTATTGCAGTTGCGTAATTATGGCTCACCAGTGCAGCATATCCAACTGCAGTACCACCAGTGACGGTTCCGCTTATGTCGGACTCCGAACCAAGCATTGTATTGTAACTGCCCCCGCTTCCCTGCGCGCCGGCATTATAACCAATGGCAGTATTATTTGAATCTCCATCAAAATATCTCAAGGTATAAACTCCAATGCCAACATTATTACTACCGGTGACACTCGAGCCTAAAGCGATATAACCCACGCCAACATTATTATTTCCGGTTGTATTATAACGGACGGCATCGTTACCAACACCAACATTATAATCGCCGGTTGTATTGTCGTGCAACGCCTGATAACCTTGCGCTACGTTGCCAAATCCCGCCGTATTATCGTACAACGCCTCATACCCTACGGCCGTGTTGGAGGATACAGTGTTGTTATAAAGGGATCCGTAGCCAATAGCCGTATTGGCTAAAGATGTGGTACTGATCCGTAACGCATTGACACCTAAGGCTGTATTATAAGAACCGGTAATATTTTGATATAAGGCAGTCAGGCCGATTGCCGTATTATTTCCGCCTGTCGTGTTGTTATATAATGCATCATAAGCAAGAGCGGTATTATATGCACCCGTGGTATTATTATAAAGAGCCTGATAACCGATTGCCGAATTATACATGCCCGAGGTGTTATTAAATAACGCTTGATATCCCATAGCAGAATCATACATCCCCGTACCAATTGCTGTAGTACTACCCATCGCCTGATAGCCAAAAGCGGAGTTTCTATAACCAGTAGTATTTGAATACATCGCCTGATAACCTTGGGCTGTATTCATCACGCCCGTCGTATTACTATATAACGCCTCATAACCAACCGCGGTGTTGGAGGACGCGGTGTTATAGCGAAGAGAATTATAACCTAAGGCGATATTGGCGTTTGAAGAAGTGGCATCATACAAAGAATAATAACCCAAAGCAACATTGCCGTTGCCGATCTGGTTGCCTTTCAACGCGCCACGACCAATACCGGTGTTGTATGAACCGAGGGTATTATCAAGCATTGCTCCGCGACCCATGGCGGTATTGTTACTACCACTGCTATTTACATACAAAGCGCCATAACCCACTGCGGTATTGTCATCACTGGAAGTGGCGGTAGCGAGAGCACCAACACCCACGGCAGTATTAAAGCTACCGGTTTGGTTTAAACTAATGGCGCCGGCGCCCAGGGCTGTGTTGTAATTACCGGTGGTATTGGCATAGAGGGCATTAATGCCATACGCTGAATTGTAACCGCCGGTTTGGTTTGCATAAAGGGATAGGTAGCCCATGGCAATGTTTCCCACACCCGTCGTATTACTATACAACGCTTGATAGCCTACCGCGGTATTGGAGGCGACAATGTTGTTATAAAGCGCCTGGTATCCGATACCGACATTGGCATCACTGGTAGTGTTGGAATACAGAGAATAAGAACCAATGCCAACATTATAATTACCCGTAATGTTATCATAGAGGGCGCTATCACCACTAGCGACATTGTAACTGCCGGTTGTATTATTTCTAAGGGGGGCACGACCAATGGCAACATTGCGATCGCCTGTGGTGTTATAGCGGAGAGAATGCCAACCGCTGGCAATGTTAAAATCGCCGGTGGTATTATCATGCAAAGCATAATAACCATTGGCGACATTATAATTACTTGTATTGTTTGCTGTGGTACTGCCCATGGCCATATAACCATTGGCGATGTTGCCAGCACCGGTGGTATTGCTATATAAAGCCTGATAACCAGAGGCAACGTTGGCATATCCGGTGGTGTTGTTGTATAAAGCCAAAGAACCATTGGCGATGTTGCCATATCCGGTGGAGTTACTATATAGCGCCTGATAACCGGAGGCGGTGTTACTTGCACCGGTCATGGTCAAATTGCCGGCATTGCCAAAATAATAATTGTTTAAACTGGTGGACGCATAAGCCAAATTCACGCCGTTGTATTTGTAATAATTATCAGCGGTGACACTGATGCTGCCATCAACAACTAATTTTTCATTTGGTGTGGTGGTGCCGATGCCGACGTTGCCGGACACGGCAACAGCAAGGTAATCCGTACCACCAAAGCCACCACTATCAATTTTAAAAGCGTAATTATCATCGGCGTCTATACCGGTTGCGAATGATTGGCTCGCCGGCCTGTTGTAATAAAGAATCTCAGCATGACCACTCGCATTATCTTGCCGTAGATATACCATTGGCGCTCCATTGCTCGCATCGTTCTCATACACCCCGAAGTCGGTTTCCGTGGCGCCAGATGCTGAAGAAGTGCCAACATGGATACCATTCAAAAACGCGGATTTGCCTGATGACATAATTCTTGTCGGCGGAGAGTTGGGGTCAGAGGCGCTTGTACCAAGAGCGATGAAGCCAATATAATTTCCACTATTATTTAAATTGCCGATAAACGCGGTTTGCGTAGCACCGGCAAACAAAGAAATGCCGTTTATAGATGAAACCGAGGCTGAAACGTCAATCGCCAATCTGACTGAGGGAGTAGAAGTGCCAATCCCCAGCCGATTATTTGTATCATCCCAAAAGAAATTGGAATTGTCTTGCGTTAATTTTCCACTGGATGATGCAAAGACCACTGAGCCGACGGTCAGGCCGCCCGTATCGGTTGCTAAAATTCCCAGCGACGAAGTGGATACCCAATTCGGCGCAGATGCGCCGTTTGATTGCAAAACGTATCCTAATGTACCGGCATTGCCATTAGTTCGTAATGCGCCGGACAAATTCATGTCGCCGGAAATTGATAACGGATATGATGGCGTGGTGGTATTGATACCAACATTGCCACCGAGAAGAGCGATGGTATTATTTTGAGAGATAGTTTTTGATGTGGAAGAAACATTTACACCAAAAGAATTATTACCATTGACGGTCAAATTTTGCCCGAACGCGGCGCTGTTGCTGCCGCCGGCAACAGTTAAATTACCAAATGCAACGCTATAAGTCCCGCTCGCGTATGTGCCATAACCAAAAGCCGCACTGGCTTCGCCGCTGGCTGTCACACCATTTCCAAAAACCGCGCCATATTGTCCACTCACGATATTCCCCCAACCACCGCCGGCAAAACCGGCGGAAACATTAACAGTATTATAACCGCCGCCGGCGACAAAAGAGTAAAAGCCACTAGCTTTGTTTGCCCAACCAGCGGCAAAAGCATCGGTGCCGCTGTAAACTTCATTATTATAACCAAAAGCGGCCCCGCGGGTGCTGGACACAATATTCCCCTCGCCAAAAGCAACACCGTTCGTACCAGGAACGTTATTTTCATAGCCAAAAGCGCTGGAATAGTTTCCATTGACAGTATTATTTTCACCAAATATAACTGTGGCTCGACCCGCGAGATTATTGCCGGCACCACCGACCACACTGGCAAAGGCGGTACTGGACACATTATTATTGGAACCAAAAACCGCGGAATAATCAGCGCCATAACTTGTGGATGCGGCAACATCATTACCAGTACCAGAAACTAATGCACCGGTGGAATATACATTGTTAAGGACGCCAAAAACCGTATCGCCCCACCCGGACTCTGTATTCCCTTCGCCGGCGACAAAAGAATATGTGCCAAACACAAAGTTGTCGGCACCAAACGCCGCTGAATACTCGCCGATATTTGCATCATCCCAGTCGTCTCCGGTGACAGTCCCTGCTCTAAACGCCGATTTCTCGGGATACCACATCATCCTTGTGCCCGCGCCCTCAACTTGAAGCGCGTTGCCGTCGTCGAATGTACCAGCGGCGACGATTGCGCCGGTTCCACCGACATAAAGTTGCGCTAAAGGATTTGTGCTATCAATACCAATTTCACCGTCGTCATCCATAAATAAAATTCCCGTACCGGTGCTGTTAAAAATCCCAAAAGAATCATCACTGTTGATATTTAAATCAACGTAATTATTTGTATCATAGCCCATCCTCATAGCCTTGCCTGATTCATACAACGAAGTCGGGGTCATGATCGGCGAAGTCAACCAGTTATCACCGTTGTTGTCAGTATAAGCATTTGTGGCGACATCTTTGTAAACATTATAACTAAAAGGGTTGGAGGTATCATATTTTAATACACGATAACCGGTCGCCCCGTCCACCGCATCCCATGTCCACTCAAGCCTGTAGAGGTTTGACGAACCGTTGTCGGTCCAATTACTGGAAAGATTATCGTATGACGATGAGTAAACTCTGCCTGCTGTCGTGTCCTTGAAGGCATAAACGCGCAAGTTGTGCGAATAACTATTCGCCGTATAATACTGCTTTGAGGCATACACCGCACTGACTTGCACATTTGATGGAGTACCGACAGTAATCAACGCACCAGCCCCGGTTACTACCTGAATTTTACCGGCCGGCGTGGTGGTGCCCACGCCGATTGAACCACCATTAAAAATTCCATTGCCGCTGATTCTAAATCCGGCCACTTGATCAGCGCTTGTTTGATTTTGAATATAATTATTTGAACCCGATGAAGAAGCAAAACCGAGTGACGAAGTGGATACCCATGCCGGCGCAGATGTTCCGTTTGACTGTAAAATATGTCCGGCTGTGCCGGCGTTGCCGTTGATCCGTAATGCGCCAGACAAATTCATGTCGCCGGATACGGTCAAAGGAAAACTGGGAGTGGTCGTGCCCACGCCAACATTGCCCCCAAGAAGAGCAATCGTGTTTGGTTGCGAAATTATTTGCGCAGTGGAAGATACATTGACGCCAAACGAACCTTCTCCGCTCACAGTTAAATATTGCCCGAAAGCCGTCGTATAATTACCAGATACTTCGTTGTATATACCGCCGCCCACAAATGAATAATAACCAGTTGAGGTGTTGTACATGCCACCTCCAATAAAACTGGAGATACCATCATTATAATTAGACTCGCCACCTCCGATAAAACCACTGATACCACTATTAGTATTGTTTTCACCGCCGCCGATAAAAGCATTGGTATTTTGTACCTGATTATATGAACCGCCAACTACGGCGGCATACCGGGCGCTTGATGTATTGTATCGGCCTCCACCGATAAAAGACGCGTCATTTGTTGTTACATTGCGGAAACCACCGCCGATAAAACCATAATCATGACTGGAGGTGTTGTACATTCCGCCACCGACAAATGAATACAAACCCGAAGCGGTGTTATACACACCACCGATTACCGCAGAGAATTGAGCGGAGGCATTCGCATACGCACCTATAGCTACAGTGCCTGTCGCCGAGGCAGTACTACCGCCGACCATCGCCACTGAATATGATCCGACATTCGCGTCATCCCATTCGTTCCCCATGGCGATTCCGGCTCTAAACGCCGCCTTACGTGGATACCAAATCATACGGGTGCCGGCACCGGATGATGACAAGGTCGCACCCGAACCAAAAGTTCCATGCGCGATAATACCGCCGTCGCCACCGATGGTAAGCTTGAATTCCGAAGTTGTTGTTCCGATAGTCGTGGTGCTCATCGTACCGATGCCTCCAATTCTAAATCCGGCCACTTGATCAGCGCTTGTTTGATTTTGAATATAATTATTTGAACCCGATGAAGAAGCAAAACCGAGTGACGAAGTGGATACCCATGCCGGCGCAGATGTTCCGTTTGACTGTAAAATATGTCCGGCTGTGCCGGCGTTGCCGTTGATCCGTAATGCGCCAGACAAATTCATGTCGCCGGAAATTGATAACGGATATGATGGCGTGGTGGTATTGATGCCGACATTTCCGCCGAGAAAAGCAATGACATTATTTTGCGATAAAACCGCGGCAGTGGAAGAAGCATTTACACCGAAAGAATAGGCGCCTGAAACGGTAAGATTACGGCCAAAAGCAGTAGAAACCCATCCGCTGGAGGTATTTGACCAACCGAAAACAGTCGAATACGTATCCCCTGCTACATTATGATTACCAAAAGCCGTAGCACCAATGCCACTGGCTATATTTTCCTGGCCAAAAACGGTAGCGCCTTGCTGACTTGCAATATTGTAACCACCAAAAGCAGATGAATAGAGACCGCTGGCAATATTTCGTGTTCCCAAGGCCGTAGCGTATTGACCGCTTGATGTATTGTAGTTACCAATAGCAGTAGCGCCTCGGGCATTGGCGATATTATCGCCGCCTAAGGCAGTCGCATAATAGCTGCTAGCAGTATTACCGTAGCCCATTGATATTGTATAGTCGCTACTAGCAATATTACCACTTCCGACCGCGAACGATCCTTCTCCGGATGCAGTATTATTTGCGCCCATGGCGATTGATCCCAAGCCGCTAGCCATGGTATTTAGGCCACTCGCAAAAGACCATCCACCAATATTCGCGTCATCCCATTGGTCAGCCCCCGATCCCATATCATAGGTGGTGCCAGCTCTGAAGGCACCTTTCCGTGGATACCAAATCATGCGCGTGCCCGTACCAGTGGTAGCAAGCACTTGGCCCTGCGGATCGAGCACCGGAGTACCCACACCACGCGCGATAATACCGCCGTCGCCACCGATGGTAAGCTTGAATTCCGAAGTCGTTGTTCCGATAGTCGTGGTACTCATCGTACCGATGCCTCCAATTCTAAAATTCGCGGCTTGATCTACTGAATTTTGATTTTGGATAAAATTGCCGGAAGTGGAAGTGACATACCCGGCATCGTTATTTAGCAGAGAAACGTTTTCTCCCTCAATCATCACATTGCTCGCGAGCGAAGTTGAAGCAATAGTCGTAGTCGCCATCCACGTGCCGCCGTTCAAATATGCAAATCCGGTCCAACCTGATGAATCAGCGCCCGTGCCGCCGCGCAAAGTGGAAATGAGCGAACCGTTCCAAGTACCGGAAGCGACATTGCCAAAATAAGAATTGCCAAAGACGCTAAGAAACCCGGAAACAGTAGCGCCCGTGGAAGTGACATTATTGAAATTAAAATTTCCCGACGCATCAGAGACCGGAATATAAGTCGTGCTGGTGTTTGTGTTCGGTGCGACTCCCTCCAAATATTTTGAATTAAACGCGTATGGCGTAGCCGTCATTTTTTTTCTCGGTGTTAGCGTCTCGGCGCCGATTCTCACTTCCAAATATACATCAGAATAATTTTTAAAAATATTTGCATCCAAAGCATTGGTGCCGGATTCGCCAAAATTAATTGTAAATAATCCTTGAATCGGAGTGATACCAACATAGCTCGGGACGCCAACTGTACCGCTCGCTGAATAAAGAGCTGTACCGCCGGTTAAGGAATCATACAAAATAAAATACATCTGTTGGGTGGTGCTGGCCGACGAACCATTTACCAATAATTTTCCTTGATACGAAATCGTGGATGGTGCGCTGGCTGACTTGGCTTGAAAAGCCGGCGACAACAAAATTAAAATAGCGACAAAAATAGTCGCCGATATACTTAAAAAATTCGGGAATTTGCTCCGATTTACTGAATTTTCTTTCGCCGACTCTGTGTTCATAAGTCGGTTAATTTCAAGACATCTATATTATAGCATTTTTTACGCCTCAAAAGAATGTTTTTTTGCGAAGTTATCCACAGAAATAGTTCATAAAGTTATAAAGTTTTTAAAGTTTGTAAAGTAAAAAATCTCCCGTTTCCACGGAAGACTTTTGTCTGCTTTATAACTTTATGAACTTTATAACTTTATGAACTAAGACATCGGTCAATCATCTCCATTAATTTTTCCTTCTGCAATCCCCCGTTTAATGTATCAACCGGCGCGCCATTCTTAAAAACAATAAATGTCGGCACGCTCATCACTTCCCACTTGCCCGCCACCTCCATATTTTCATCCACGTTTAATTTTCCAATTTTAATATTCTTGCCTTCATAATCCTTGGCCAGCTCATCCACAATCGGACCCATCATCTGACACGGCCCGCACCACGGCGCCCAAAAATCCACCAAGACCGGCACGTCGGATTTCAAAACTTCGGCTTCAAAATTAGAATCAGTAAAAACTTTTTCCATAAGTAAATAATTATGTACGAAATACGAAAGCTACGAAACTTACAAAAATGTTTTCATTACACGTTCGTATATTTCGCAGTTTTCGTATTTCGTACATTAACTTAAAACTAATTTTTTTTCTTTTTTCTCTTCTTTGTACGCTTCCAAAACATCGCCAACTTCCACATGCAACTTACCCTCATACTGCATACCGCATTCGGTTCCTTCCGGCACTTCGTTCACATCCTGTTTGCTCATTTGTAATTTAAAAATTTTACCCGCACCAATTACCTCGCCGGCGCGTTTTACGCGAACCTTAGCGTCTTTTTGCAATTTTCCCTTTTCGGCCCGGCCGCCCAAAATCATTAAATTTTTCTCGGTGCGGAAAATCGCCATGACTTTAAAATTACCCAGCTCGGTGACAATCACTTCAGGATTCAAAAGTTTTTCCAATTCGTCTTTAACAAAATTTAATAAGTCGTAAATAATTTTGTATGGTTTAAAATTTACACCGCGCGTCACAATCATTTCACTGGCGATGGAAGTCGGCGAAACGTTGAAGCCAAACAAAATTCCTTTGGTCGTTTCCGCGAGAGCCACATCATCCGGGCTGACATTACCCAAACCCTTGCCTACGACTTTGACCGACACTTCATCATTTTTTAATTTTTCCAGTGAGCCGATAATCGCTTCCAATGAACCGAGAGTATCGGCTTTCACCACCACATTCAAATATTTTTTCGGTTCATCGGGATTATCATTATTGGTTGAAGAAACCGGGCGTTGCTCAGCGCCGGATTGTTGCGTGCGTTTGGATTTCAGGTCAATTTGCGTTGCGCTGCCCGCTCCGCCCACGTCCAACACATCGCCGACTTGCGGAGCGACTTTGAAACCCAAAATTCTGATTGGTGAACTCGGTCCGGCTTCGGTCAAATTTTCTCCGCGATAATTTTTCATGGCCCGGACTTTGCCGTAAATTTCTCCGTTTACCACCAAGGCATCGTTTAATTTTAGAGTACCGGTCTGCACCAAAATCGTGGCCACCGGGCCTTCACCCTTGTCCACGTGCGCTTCAATCACCGTGCCCGCGGCCGCGCGATTAGGCTCGGCTTTGATGTCGGCTTCGTGCATATCAGCGAGCAAAAGCAAAGTATCCAATAGTTTATCAATATGTAAATTCTGTTTGGCGGAAATTTCCACCATTGGCACTTCTCCGCCCCATTCATCGGAAATAATTCCGTGCTGGGAAAGTTCGGTGCGCACACGCATGGCATCAGCGCCTTCTTTGTCAATTTTATTTATAGCCACGATCACCGGCAATTTAGCCGCTTTGATAATATTGATCGCCTCCACGGTCTGCGGTTTCACGCCATCATCAGCTGCCACCACCAGGATGGCGATGTCCGCCACTTTGGCGCCTCGGCTGCGCATAACGGTAAAGGCCTCGTGGCCCGGAGTATCAATAAAAGTAATGGCGCGTTTTTCTTTGTTCTTCGGATCAGTCCAAATAGTTTGGTACGCGCCGATGTGCTGAGTAATACCACCGGCTTCGGTGTCAATAATATTTGCGTTTCTAACCGCATCCAATAATTTTGTCTTGCCATGGTCAACGTGGCCCATGACTATGATGACCGGCGCGCGCATGGTGGTTTTTTCCGAAAGAATTTTTTCCAAATTTTGTGTGTGGGTTTGGTCTGTGTTTTGCGGAGCGGCTCCCTCGGCAATCGCCTCCACGGTAAAGCCCAAATCCTCGGCAATAATCGCGGCCGTGTCTCGATCCAGAAATTCATTCATGGAAACAAGAATGCCGTTTTTCATCAATTCCACAATTAATTTATTGAGCGGAACATTCAAAACATTGGATAAATCTTTGACCGTGATACGCCCGGGAATTTTAACCGTCGCCCCGCTCTGACGGCGAGCTTCTTTTTCCAGTTCTTTTTGTTTTTCCCGTTCCTTTTTTTCCCGATCTTCCAAGACGAATTTTATCCGGCGCCATTCGCGTTGAATTTGCTGAGCCACACGGTCATCAATCTTTACGGCGCGGGCGCCAAAATCAAAACCAAACTCGGGCAATATTTGCAGAAGTTTTTGCGGGTGGACTCGGAGCTGGCGGGCAAGGTCGGTGACGTTCATTGGGTATTTTTACATAAATAATATCTGAAATTATAAGTGATTTTGCGAGAAAAGTCAAATATTGAATGAAATATAACCCCCGGCTTAATTGTATTATCGTGTTGACAGCAAATTTCAGATGTTTTATAATGTGTGCAACTTGCTATTTTTAGCAAATTTGCAAATGAAAATCTTGAATTTCACGCCCCGGGCGTGTTTTGATTTTAAAGCGTTCTTTCTTAATTAACGGACGAATATCAACAACCGCAACTTGGTTGCGTCAACTGAAGGAGCGAAGCTATGCTGATGTATCTCGGTACTGTTCCGCACCGCGCCAGTTCTTCATCGCAGGTGTCGTCAATCCCTCCTGTGGCAAAAAAGAATATGGACACGACCGTAAGTATACGCCATGATGCCATGACAACTTACATGAAGGTCGGCGAAATCGCGCGCATTATGGGGCTCAACGAAGAAAACAGCGCGGTTCTGCTCAACCACTACATTGCTGTGGACAGGGACGGATACGCCTTGCTCTTAGTCAGGATGAGTAAGAGCGTGTCTCCGATATTCGAGGCGGCGTACAATAATTTTATAAGCTATCTTAACGCTCAAATTCTCCGTTAAAATGGGAGAGGTCACCCCGCCTCCTCTCCCCCAATTCCTCGAGAACCCATCCCGCCAAAACGGGGTGGTTTTATTTTTCTTAGTTTATTGATATGATGTTAACACTATGCCATTTCTTCTCGTGGACAAACCTGTTGGCTGGACCAGTTTTGATGTGGTCGGTTTTATCCGTAAAGAGGAACGCAAAAATATTTCCGCCCAAGGCGGACAGGCCTCGGGCCTGAAAGTCGGTCATGCCGGTACACTGGATCCATTTGCCACCGGTCTTTTGATTGTGGCAGTCGGGCGCGAATCCACCAAGCGTTTGGATGAATTTAAAAAATTACCAAAAACATATATCGCCACTGTGCGGTTGGGGGCGACATCGGATACAGATGATTGTACTGGCCAAATTTCCAATGTCAAATTTCCAATGTCAAATCAAGCTCAAAATCCAAATGACAAAATCCCCGACCAAGCGCAAATCAAAAAAACTTTACAAACATTTATCGGCGAGCAAGAACAAGTCCCGCCCCGATACTCGGCCAAAAAAATTAACGGTCAAAAAATGTATTCAATGGCCCGGGCCGGAAAAGATTTTGTCCGCGAACCATCGGTTATCCACATTTATGATATAGAACTATTGGATTACACCTGGCCCGACCTAAAAATCAAAATTGATTGCGGGTGTGGCACCTACATTCGCTCGCTGGCCCGCGATTTGGGCGAGGCTTTGGGTGTGGGCGGATATTGCGCTGAACTGAGGAGGACGAGAATTGGTGATAACAAAATTGAGGACGCCATTGCGATTTCCGACCTAAAAATAGGCCGTTGACACCAGTCCATTTTTGTGTTATCCTACCTGCAACTTAATTAATCAGGACATTTGAGCAATAACGAAACGAAGAAACTCCCCACCGGCTGAACACGACCTCGCGGAATATATAAAAGCCATTATGTTTGCGGAACTCTACGTAAAAACAATGCTTTCCAAAGCCACATTGACCGAAAAACTAATCGGTTAATTTTCGTAGTCAGGCAAACTTCTTCCACTCGTCATTCGCTCAAATGCCATTTTGAGAATTTTTTGTCCTGTTAAATACAGGCAATTAATCTCATTTAACAGGATAAATATGAATACATTAATTTGGGCGGGTATTGCCATTATCGCCGCGGGGCTCGGCGTCACCGCCGGTTATTTTTGGCGCAAAAAAATGGCTACCTCCATGGCCAATTCCATGGAAGCCAAGGCGGAAAAAATCCTTGCCGAAGCCAAAACCAAATATCAAGAATCCATCTTGGAAGCCAAAGAGAAAGCCGTGCAAATGATGGAAGAGACCAAGCGCGAGGAACGCAAAATGCGCCAGGACATGCAATCAGCGCAACAGCGTTTGGAAAAACGCGAAAGCATGTTTGACCAAAAACTTTTGGAATTCCAAGACAAGCAAACCAAGCTGCAAGAAAAGATAGACCACATCACCAATATCAAAACTGAAATTGAAAAATTGCGCGACCAAGAATTCCAAAAATTGCAAAGCGTGGCCGGTATGACGCGCGACGAGGCCAAAAATCTTCTGATGGAAAAAGTTGAAGAAGACAGTAAAACGGATTTAATGGGACGCATTATCAAATTGGAAAAAGAATCATCTGAAGCCTTTGAAGACAAAGCGCGCAATGTCATTGTCACCGCCATTCAACGCTGTGCCTCGTCACACGCGGCCGAGACCACTTCCACGGCCGTCACTCTGCCGAGTGATGAAATGAAAGGACGCATTATCGGCAAAGAAGGCCGTAACATTAAGATGATAGAAAAACTCACCGGCTGTGAACTCATCATTGATGAAACTCCGGAAGTGATTACCGTATCCGGTTTCTCCCCCATTCGCCGTCAGGTGGCCAAACTCGCTTTGGAAAAATTAATGGAAGATGGACGCATCCAGCCGGCGCGCATTGAAGAATTTGTGGAAAAAGCCAAACAGGATTTGGCTTTGGACATCAAAAAAGCCGGCGAAGAAGCGCTCTACAAAATGGGTATCACCGGTATTGACCCGAAATTAGTCGGCATTGTCGGACGCCTCAAATACCGCACTTCTTACGGCCAAAATATATTGAATCATTCCATGGAGGTTGGTTATCTCGCCGGCATTATTGCCTCGGAACTCGGTATTGACGCGGCCAAAGCCAAAAAATGCGGTTTCTTCCACGACATCGGTAAATCCGTTGACCAGGAAACTCAGGGCTCGCATCCGGAGATTGGCTATGCCATCATGAAAAAATTCAACATGGATGAGGACTTGGCCCAAGCCTCGCTCACCCATCATATGGACAAGCCGTACAATATTTTTGCCACTGTGGTCAAAGCGGCTGATGCCATTTCCGGCGCCAGATTTGGCGCGCGCAAAGATTCTTACGAACAATTCGTCGCCCGCTTGGAAGAATTGGAAAAAGTGGCCGGTGATTTCCCGGGCATTGAAAAAGTTTACGCCATCCAGGCCGGACGTGAAGTGCGCGTCTTTGTGAAGCCGAATGAAATTGATGATTACGCCGCTTATCAGCTGGCCAAGGACATCGCCCGAAAAATTGAACAAGAATTACAATATCCGGGTGAAATTAAAATCACCTTACTCCGCGAAACCAGAGTGATTGAATACGCCAAGTAAGTTGAAAGTCAAAAAGTTGTAAAGTTCAAAAAGTCCCCGTAAATTCTACGAGGACTTTTTGATTTATCATTTTAGCCTTGTGGACAAATCTTTGCTCAATACAGCAAAAAATGCTATTATAAATACGAGGTAAAAGTTTATATAGATATATACTTTATAAACTTTATAACTTTACAAACTTTATAAACTCGTAAGAAAGGGGGTGACCCTATGAATAAAGCAGAATTAGCTCAAGTTCTCTCTGAGAAATTGAACATCTCCAAAAAAGAAGCCGAAGACATGGTCAATACCACCGTTGATGTGATTATTGAAACTTTGACCAAAGGCGATGAAGTTGTTTTGACCGGTTTTGGCGCTTTCAGCGTCAAACAGCGCGCGGCTCGCGTTGGCGTCAATCCGCAAAATCCGACCGAGAAAATTCAAATCCCGGCGGTAAAAGTTCCGAAATTCAAGGCTGGCAAAGCATTGAAAGATGCACTCAAGAAGTAATTTTTTTCTAAAAAATCCTTCCGCCATGGGCGGAGGGATTTTTGTTTTCATGGTTTGCCCGGCAGAGCTCCGCGAGATTCTGCTGGGCACGCCCGGCAGAGGCCGAAGGCATTCTGCCGGGTTGACAAAACCTCATTTTTATGATTTACTTAAAGTCGTCAACCAAAACGAGGAGGAGAATAAAATGGGAGAGGTAGTTCGCTTGAAAACACGTTATCTCATCTGGCCAGAAAACGCCGATACAATGGAAAAAATCGCCGTTCATCTTATCGAAAGAGGACGGCCAATCACGGAGGACAGAATCACTTCCTACCGCGATTGGAAAGGAAACGAGCTCACCCTGATTGAGATAGAAAAGCCGGATGCTTATTATTTCAAGGATATGAAGAGCGGTTGCTGGCTTAAATTCCGTCTATTCAAGCAGGACCCTGGAAGAACTATTCGGGAGATAACATTCTCATTTCCGAAAAAGTCGCCGCGGCGCGCGCGTCTCGGAATCAAACAGGTCGCCGCCAAGGGCACGACCGATCACGCATAGCAGCACCTTTCGCAACACACCACAACGGCGGTCGCAAGATCGTCGTTTTTTTATTTCCAATATTGACAAAAACGTGAAATAATGGTTAGGTTAATCGGGGGGAACGAACATTTAACAATTCAAAGCCAAGGGCTTTGCCGCACAGGAGGAAAAATCATGGAAAGAATCGGCAGACTGCCACAAGTTGCCAGTTTACTGGGTATAACAATCCCCGAAGAACTCTTGAAAGAAATAGAAAACGGGTTAACGCTCGCGGACATCATAGAGAACCCACGTCGGCCTTTACCGGACATGCTGGATATTGATGACGTGATTTTACTCTGGGTATACCTGGAAAACCGCAGAGATGAGCTGAATAAGTACGTGCAACAATTTCTCGGCTCCATTCCCCCGGACAAACGTCCACCCGAAAATGATTTTGAAGCGTGGAAACAATTCCGCGCCGACGCCTATGATGATTCGTTCGAGCAAAAAATCGCCATGATGCAACTGATACGAATCGCAAAGACATTTGGAAATTGGCTGTACATTATCAACTTTGCCAAGCACGAATGTGTAAAAATAATCTCGGCCATTGCTCTGCGAGACAAGGCTCAAGGAGAAATCCAGGAACAAATGGCTGGGCGAAAACTGGAAGAAGTCGGTATTGGTTCATTGCCATAGCGAAACAAGTCCGCCCTGCCTCGCGTCTAACAAACGCGGGGCAATTTATATTTACCAACTTGACAATTTATCAAAAATGGCGTACAATAGCCGACATAATTTGGTCGCAAACATGGCCCCATCGTCTAGTGGTTAGGACACCTCGCTTTCAATGAGGTAACACGGGTCCGATTCCCGTTGGGGCTACAAAATATCTCGGGCACTAATCTTCACTCTTAGGAGGGAGTAAAAACGGATGGAAAATAAATTTAATGTCGCCATTGTACAATTTGAAATTTCCCATCTCAATCCCGCAGAAAATCTTCGCCGCGCGGAAAGTTTTATTGCCGAGGCTGCGCAAAAAAACGCGCAGGTAATTGTATTTCCCGAGGACTTTATGACCGGATCAATTTTTGGCGATTTACGCCATCTGGATCGCGATCATAATTTTTTACAATATTTTCAAACTCTGGCGAGAAAATATCACATTGATATTATAAGCGGTTCGTGGATGGAAGAAACACCGAATGGGGCTTTTAGCACGACCAGCTACATTGATTATAAAGGAAATGTACTGGGCGAGTATCACAAAAACCATCTATATCTTTCGGAAAGAAATTTTCTTAAACCAGGAACCAACATCGCCGTTTTTGACACGCGATTCGGTCGCGCGGGACTTATAATTTGTTGGGATATTATGTATCCGGAAATATTCGCGCGTATGAACGAACTCGGCGTACAAATTGTCTATTGCGTAAGTTATTGGTACAAAGAAATAACTGGTGACGGCGCCGCGATCAATCCCAACGCCGAGGAGGCTCACATTGACGCGCTTTGCCTCGCTCGCGCGGTTGAAAATAATGTCGCCTTTATATATGCAAACGCCGCCGGCACAATGCATTTTTCCGATAACACTTCCGATTGCCTCATCGGCCATTCGCAAATAAATTTGCCGATTGCGGGCACGATCGCCAAATTAGGCCACAACCAAGAAGGCATGTTGATGGCTTTAACCGACATCTCGGTGCTTAACACGGCGAGAGAGATTTATAAAATTCGCGAATATTAGAATGCTATACTTAATAAAATAAAGAATCATCGCATGTAGTATGGAATATAAAAATATCAACATTATTAAAGAAACCAAAGATTTGTCAATATTCATTGCGGAAGACAATGGAAATAAATTTTTTTATAAGAAACCACGGACGAAAGATGGCGAAATCAAAAACACACGTGAATTTAATAACCAAAAGTTTCTGCTAAAAATAACCCATGAAAAAAATGTTGGGTTTGAATTTTTAGAGCCAAAATTTGAAGACAAAACATTAATTTACCCGGACATAAACCAATTTGGTGTTTTTTTGGCTAAAAGCGAAGCACCAGCTGATAACCACACGCAATTCTCAACTTACTCGGAAGAAATGATAAAATTTATTAAATTTTGTCTGCAAATACCTTATTCTGGAATACCTGAAGCTATCAAAATTGACAGTCAAACAAGAAAGAACAATATTCTTAACAAATTTAACACGGATGGTGAATTGTTGGCATCAACAGGTTTAATTTCAAAAAAGGAAATAAATAATATAGAAAATATTATAGGGAACGGACTGAGAAAAATGGCGTTTCAACACCATGATTTAGTACCGTGGCATATGGCTCGTAAAACAGAAGATCAAAAACTTATTCTTATTGACTCCGGATGGAGCGGCTGGTCTCTTAAATACTATGATGTCGCCTATTATGTTTTACAAATGACGGGTTACGCGAGAAAAAAAGATGACGCTTTTGCGCTTCTGGAAAAAGTTAAAAATGAATTTAGGGATGACGCCGAATTACACAGTTCCCTCGCCGCCTCATTTGGATATCGTGGAATTAGATTAGCCGCCGAATTAGAAAGAATTGGAAAAATTGAAGAAGCCAAAGATGTGATTATTGTTTTGCTGTCACAAATAAATGAATAAATTTTGTTGTCATTTAATTACCTGCATTGAAAAAATATATTTTGCATTATCCTCCGCAAACTGGTATAATATTTCGGATTATTATCCGAATAAATATGGGATACATATTCAATACTAATTCACAAAAAATCGCCAAGATAAACGATGACGGTGACGTGCATAGCATGAGCGATAGACATCTGGGAAAAGTGCATGGCGATGGCGCGATTTTTGATACTGATGGTCATCGGGTCGGGCATGTTGACTCAACCGGAAAAGTCTTTGACACCGAGCACCATATCGGCAGTGTGCATAGCGACGGCGGAATCTTTGATACGGCCAACCACCATTTGGGCCGAGCCGAACCGCCACACATGGAATTCGGTGGCGCCGCGTTATTATTACTTATCAGATAACTCTTCCAATGACATAAATTCAACCATCAAATCCTACGGGATGACGGGATTTTAGCGTTAATATTTTTTAATCATAATTGCACAATAATAGTATGATGGAAAAAATACGAACATCCGAATCAGTCTCTCCGATGCATCCGGATAAAATCTGCGACCGCATCAGCGACGCGATATTGGACGCTTGCTTACAGCAAGACAAAAACAGCCGGGTGGCGGTGGAAAGCATGGGCGGACACGGAATTATCACCATCACCGGAGAAATCACATCCGATGCCAATGTAAATTTCAGAGAAATAGCAAAAAAAATTGTCGGGGATAAATACGGCATCCAAGTCAACATCGTCAAGCAAAGCAGGGAGATTTCACAAGGTGTGGATATCGGAGGCGCCGGCGACCAAGGAATCATGGTCGGATACGCCTGCGATGAAACTCCCGCTCTAATGCCGCTTGAAGTAATGCTGGCAAGAAATCTGAACAAACATATTTATCAGAGCCACCCCTTTGACGGCAAAACTCAAATCACGTTGAATAACGGATTAATTGAAACCGTTATCGCGAGCTTCCAAAACGTCAGCGGTGAAAAATTAATAGAATTAATCAACGCGTGGCTGAGCGATAAAAAGCTGGCGCAAAATTGTAAAATTTTTGCCAATCCGGCCGGCGATTGGAACATCGGCGGATTTGAAGCCGATACCGGCCTGACCGGCAGGAAACTCGCGGTGGATAATTACGGCACGAGAATTCCGATTGGCGGCGGCGCCTTCTCGGGCAAAGATTACACCAAAGTTGACCGAAGCGCAGCCTATATGGCGAGAAAAATCGCGGTTGACTTGTTGAAACAAAATAACGCGAAAGAGGTTTTTGTGCATTTGGCTTATGCCATCGGCAAACCGGAACCGGTTATGGCCGTGGCTATGATTGACGGCAGAGAAAATGAAATAACCGGATATGATTTGACGCCAAACGGCATAAGAAAATTCTTGAAGCTGGATGAACAGCCATACGAAGCGACCGCGCAATATGGCCACTTTGGCAATAACTTTATCTGGGATAACTAATCACAGAAATAAAAACAGCTTCCGAGAGGAAGTTGTTTTTTATTTTATTCAAATTATATTCACTTCTTTGAGTACACTTCGGCCACTTCTTGCGTAATATCATCCCAATTAAAATTCTTTTTAATAAAATTCAAACATTTTTCTCCGTGCCGTTTGACTGATTCGGGAAAATCCATCAAATAAACCATCATCTCATATAAATCATTTACGTTTTTGGATTGAAAAGCAAAGCCGGCATGATCAATGCTTTCTAAATTTTCCGGAATATTGCTCACCAAGACGCATGTGCCATAACTCATCGCTTCCAAAATCGTAATAGACAAACCTTCAACTTCGGACGGATGGACATACAGATAAGCATTGGCGAAAAGTTGGGCCAAGGTCTCGCCCTGTTGAAAACCGACAAAGACGATATTGGGTGAACCGGCCGCCAATTTTTTCAAATAATCCAAATAATCATCAGTGTAGCTCGGCGCCCCGACAATCGCCAATTTCAAAATTTTACCCCCGGGCCAATTCTTCGGGTCAGCGCCGTGGCGACTCTCCAACATTTTGTAAGCTTCAATCAAATAATGAATACCTTTGTGGCGGATGAGACGCGCCACGGTTAAAATATAATTGTCTTTACCAAGGCCAAATCGCCGGATCATATTATCGTGCGCTTCGGCTGTTTTACGCAAATCCGTGCCGTTCGGAATATAGATTGTTTCTTTGTTGTACATCTGCCGGCAATACTGCTGAATGGATTTGGATACAGCAATGGTCGCGTGCGGATAATGCAAGGCCGTCCACTCGCCATGCCCCAGATACCACCGCGCGAATGCGCCCCATTTTTTGTGAAACCGGTCAATGCTGTGAAAAGTGACGACCACGCGCGTCCGCGGACAAAACACTCTCGGAATCCAAGCCAGAGTTGACGGACCGACACCGTGAAAATGCATGACATCGTATTTTTGAAAAACCGCGTGGATGACGGAAAAGAAAACATGGGTGATGGTATCCAAATTTTTTGTCGGAATTGACGGTGTGTAAATTATCTTTACGTCTTTATAATTATTTATTTTATCCGGCATTAAATATTTACGCGAATACACAAACACTTCGTGGCCCATGGCCGCGAGCCGAGTGGAGAGTTCCTCCACATGCCGTTCCACTCCCCCGCCTTTTCCCCCGATAAACGGCACGGTTTTTTGTCCCAACATGGCGATACGCATATATATTTAGTATACCTGCTTTGCGGGTAAAGGGCAAAAACCGGCCATGCAATAAAATACCTCTCCCGTTTGTATTATAATCGGAAAGCTCGAGACTCCAAAATAGCAGAAATTTAATTCATTCTAACTATATAATAAACATGAAGAAAAAATATATTGCTTTCGCCTTACTTCCGGTCTTCGCCATGGCCCTACTTGTGGGCGGACTGACCTACGCCTCAGCATCCACGGCCACGACCGATAGCCACAACCCGTTTAGCAAAATCGCCACCGCGATTGCCACAAAATTTAATTTAAGTTCAACTGATGTGCAGGCGGTTATTGACGAAACAATGGAAGCCGAGCGCGCGAACATGGAAGCGAACAAGCCGGCCGAGGGAACGGAAAAAACCGATCGTTTGGCTCAAGCTGTCACTGATGGAAAATTAACTCAAGCGCAAGCTGATTTGATTACCGCCAAACAAACGGAAATGAAAACCGCGATGGAGAGCAATAAAGACGCGATGAAAGCCATGACCGAAACAGAACGCAAAACGGCCATGGAAAAACAGCGAACAGAATTAAAACAATGGGCGACCGATAACAACATCCCCGAAGAATATATAATGTTCTTGGGCGGACACGGTGGTCCGGGCGGTCATGGCGGTCCAATGGGCGGTCAACCTCCGATGAATGGCGACAAAACAACCGATACCGCGACTGCTACTGAATAATTGAACAAACAGACAAAATATCTCCGACTAAACATCGGGGATTTTTGTTTTTTGCACACCCCTTGACCTGTTGATAACAAATCACCAATGGATTTGCGTGTTTTCTGGGGCTGGTGTATAATATACTCGCTAAAAACTTAGCATTTATTATTAATTCAATATCGTATGGCAGGCATGACCAAGTCGGCCCTGATGTCCGCTCTCGCGGATAAGACAGGCCTCAGCAAGAAAGACGTCAACGGTTTCGTTGACACATTGGTGGAATTAGCTTACACCGAAGTCAAGAAAAACGGTGTATTCATTGTTCCGGGTATCGGCAAATTAGTTAAAATGAAACGAGCTGCTCGCCAGGGCCGCAATCCGGCTACCGGCGCGACCATCCAAATTCCGGCCAAGACCGTGGTGAAATTCCGCGTGGCCAAAGCCGCCAAAGAAGCGGTTCTGTAATTACTACAAACAACAAGCCGTCCGTCAGGGCGGTTTTTTGTTTTGCCTGCCCGACCGAAGCAAAGCGAAGTCGGGTAACATTTTATCGCCAAAACTCATTATATTTGGTAGAATGAATGCATAAACATAATATGCAACTATGACTCTTCAGGAAGAATTAAAACTGGCTGAACTCGCCAAAAAAGGAGACAAGCCGGCCGTTGGCGCGTTGTGGGACGCCATTACGCCCAAACTATTCGGTTACTTGGTAAATACGCTTCGCGACCGAGCTCTCGCCGAAGATATTTTACAAGAAACCTGGCTCAAGGCCATCTCGGCAATGGATAAATTTGAAAATCGCCAAGTCAGATTCAGCGCTTGGCTTTTCGCGATCGCGCGCAATAATTGCCGTGAGCATTGGCGAACGCAAAATCGCATTGTATCCATGCCGGACGAAGAATTGGAAACAACGGCCGGTTCCGCGGACAATATTTCGGCGCTTAATGATAATATGGATTTAGATAAAATTTTGGACAAATTATCCGATGATGATAAAGAAATGTTGCGTTTGAGATATCTCGCTGAAATGTCTTTTAACGAAATCGCCCATCTTTTGGAAATTTCTTCCATCGCGGCGCGAGTTCGCGTGCATCGCGCCACTCTCCGAGCGCGGGCTTTTACTCAAACTAAATGATTTTTTATGAATAATAATTTTTCTATTAAAAATCGGCTAGCCGATTGGGGCCAAAAATCCCAACAGTTGCCGGCTAACAATACAACTATGAAAGAAGAAATCATGGCGGCCGCGCGTCCGGCCGCGAGTGCTTCCAAACCAGCCAAACGATACCGCCCGTGGTTATACCGCGCCGGAGTTCTGGCCGTGTCCGCGGTCGCGATTGTTTTAGTGATTACGGGTCCGGATTTATTGGCTAAACGTACTTCGTTTGGCATATCTGTGGGGGGCAGTGGAAGCGTGGCTCAACGAGACTTTGCGGTTTCCACGAATATGGCGGACGTTGATTATTCATCTTCCGAACTTGAATCAGATGGGCCGATTTCAGTGGACAGTTTAAGCCTAAGTTATGGCGAAGCCACCGGTCTCGCGTCCGAACCCGGCGTGGTTCGCACCATTGCTTCTAAAATCACGGATGCGATTGGTGGAGACGAAAAAATTGCCAACCCGATATTATACACATCAGCGCCGGCGCCCACCTTTGATGCTCGTGAACTTATGGAAACGCAATACGGCGCAACCATAAAAACACGCAACGTCAACAAAATCGCCACTCAAGCGCAAACCATTATCCGCGGCCAGGGTGGACGCATGAATAATTTATCCATCCAGGAAAAATACGCTTACATTTCGTTTTCTTTGCCTAAAGAAAAATTTGACCAAATGATGGTTCAACTAAAAGATTTGGTACCGAAAAAGATGTACGAGGAAACTATCTCTGCCTACAATCGTCTGTCGGAAAAGCAAAGTATTGAAACCAACACGGAAAATATAAAAACAGAACTGGTAAAATTGCAAACTGAAAAAGAAGAATTAACCGCCACGCATGAGACAAAATCAGCGGAAATCCAAAATCGCATTGACGCCTTAACCGCTTCGTTAAATACGCAATACAGATTAAAGGCCGCGACCAGAGACCAAATCCAACTCTCCAAAATAAACGACGAAATTAATCGTTTGACCGCGGAGAAAAAATCCGCTGAAACAGAATTAAAGACTCTCAACACTAGATACGATATTGACTCGAAGCGCATTGAACGCAATATAGAGAGACAAAATACCACTTTGGATAATTTGGATGTGCAAAATGAAAACCTGGACATGCAAGTGGAGACCGTTTCCGGCACAATCAACATTCAGCATGTCAGCATCTGGGAAATAATTAAAATCTATGTACCGGTTAAGCCGGTAGCCGTTGGACTGATTGTGCTCGCGGCAGTCTATTTGTTATTTTTCAAAGGCCGCAATCGCAAGGTGGAAGTTCCGGTCTAATTGTCGTTGACAGAAAATACTTGACCGCATACAATACAATCAGGTCATTCAAAACTCGAAAAAACGGCAAACGCCGTTTTTTCATTTACAAAGGGAAGGGCGGACAAATGGGAATTCTCGCAAGAATTGTGGAGGGGCTGTCCGAAGTCGTAAGAGAAATTCTGCACGACAAAGAAGAACGGCATTCATCTTCGCCGGGGATGAATGTTAACACGAGACTAGCCGACGCTGAAGCCAAAGAGCGCGCGCGAAGACGGCTGGAAAAAGCGCGGCTCACCATCGCTTATTGCGACCGAGCAGCGTGTGAATCACAACCGACGGCGCCACCGTACGGCATGACGGACGAAGCCGTTAACGGCAAATAACAAAGGAGGAATAGATGTATTACATGCGTAAGCCCGTGCCCTTTGACCGCCCCGCTAATTAGCGGGGCTTGTCTTTTTGAATGGGTTGACAAAAACCATTTTTTAGCGTAAAATGCCTTTGTTTTTATGACCCGCCTTCGCACAATGCTTCGGCGTGGTATGACAGGGTAGCTCAGCTGGTTAGAGCACTGGATTCATAACCCGGAGGTCGAGGGTTCAAGCCCCTCCCCTGTCACCAATATGAAAATTCTCGGAATTGAAAGTTCATGTGATGATACATCAGCCGCTTTGCTTGAATGCTCCAAAAGCGGCTGTTTTGTCTTGCGCGAATCCACCGCTTCGCAAATCGCCATCCATAAAAAATACGGCGGTGTGGTGCCGGAAATTGCCGGGCGCATGCACGCGGAAAAAATCATCCCTTTGATTGAACACGTTCTGGACGGACAAAAACCGGATGCGATTACTGCCGCCTCTGGCCCCGGGCTTATCACCGGTCTAATTGTCGGCGTAGAAGCGGCGCGAACTCTGTCGGCCGCCTGGAAAATTCCCGTTATTCGTGTTAACCATATGGCCGGACATGTTCATTCTGTGGAAATCGGAAAAAAGAAAATTGAATATCCTGCATTGGCTTTGATTGTCTCAGGCGGCCATACGGAAATAATCAAAATATCCGGTGAAGGAAAATACAAAATGCTCGGTGCCACGCGCGATGACGCGGCCGGCGAATGTTTTGACAAAGCGGCAAAAATGCTCGGCCTCCCCTATCCGGGCGGACCGCAAATTTCCAAACTCGCGCTGAAAGGAAAAACCAATGCCATAAAATTTCCCCGGCCGATGTTGGATAGTACTAACTTTGATTTTAGTTTTGCCGGATTAAAAACTTCTGCCTTGTATTATTTACGTGATAATCCACTTGTCATTCCGAGCGAATCCGCCGACAGGCGGAGAAGTCGAGGAATCCCTTCGGCGACAATCAACGACTTCTGCGCTTCATTCGAACAAGCCATTGTGGATACACTGGTCGGTAAAATGACCCGCGCCATAAAAAAATTCCAACCAAAAACCGTTATCCTTTGCGGTGGTGTTTCAGCCAACAAAAAACTGCGCGAGACACTGCAAGACGCAGTCGCGCAATTTCCCAAAATAAAATACATGATACCAGAGGGACACTATTGCATGGACAATGCCGCCATGATCGCCCGCGCGGGCTTTGAACTGACGAAAAACAAAAAATATACTGATTGGAAAAAACTCAAAGCTGACCCGAATTGGGAATTAGGCAGATAATTATTTTTGGCACCCCTCACAAAACACCCGCCCGCCTCGGCTACGCCGAAGGCGTGTCGGGCGGGCCGTCCCCTCATTTCATTTCTGACATGTTTCGCAGTATACAGTACCCCTACCTCCCAACTTAACAAATTTCAAAACACTTCCGCATTGTTTGCATTTCAACCCCTCGCGCCCGTAAACTTTTAAATGCGGGACAAAACCACCTTTCTCACCATATAAATTTATATAATTTTCCGCCGAACTTCCGCCGTATTTTATCGCCTCGGTCATGACTTTTCGGACGCTGTCAAAAAGTTTTTTTATTTCAGTTGGCTTCAGACTTTTTGACTGTCGCGTCGGCAACACGCCCGCCATAAAACACGCCTCCTGCGCGTAAATATTTCCAATGCCGGCGATCAACTTTTGCTCAAGTAACAGCTGTTTAATTTTCATATTCGGCCGTTTGGCCAGTGCTTCGGTAAACTTCATGACAGTAAAACTTTTTTCCAAAGGCTCCGGCCCGTATTGTTTATCCAAAAACTTTTTCAAATCATCGGTTTTAATCAAATCCAGATAGCCAAACCGGCGTATATCATTGAACATTATTTTCAATTTCCCAAAACAAAAAACCACGCGAGTGTGTTGATGCGCTTCGCCATTATAAACATACTGCCCAGTCATTTTAAGATGAGTCAAAATAGACCAGCCATTATTCAAATTTATAATCAAAAGTTTGGCCCGCCGTTCCACACTTATTATTTTTGCGCCAACCGTGTATTTCAAAAATTGCGCCTTCGGCGTTCTCAATGTTTTTTCCGCCAGCACCTCCACGCCGGTAATTTTCTTTCCGGCGACTTCTTTGTTCAGCTGGCGTTTTATTGTTTCCACTTCGGGTAATTCGGGCATAATTAGTATTTCAATTTACCCTTGCCTACCAAGGCCTCCAACTCATTGGCGAGTTCGGCGGTCATTTGAATTTTATACGAAGTTTTAATCCGGTTCCCGCCGACAGATAAGTAAACCTGTTTTTCGCCCGGATATTTAGCAAAAATATTTTTTATGGCCTCGGCTTTTTCTTTTACTTCAACCGAGGAAAGCGAAACTAGCAAGCCTGACTCCGGATAATAATTCGGTTCCGGTTCGCGTACCGAGGTAACAGGGATTGTGCGCGCCGCGGCTTGAACACCCGAATTTAATTGCATCGCCAGCATGGGCGCGTTGTTTTCATTTACTTCATAAGCCTTTTCCACAAATAATTTGTCATCGCCTTCATCCTCGGAAGTTTTACCCACCACGCAGACTGTGCTTCCCTCCACCCAAACGCTTTTAGTCGCTTCATAAGTGCGCGGGAACACCAACAATTCCAATGACCCGCTCAAATCTTGAATCGTGACAAACATCATGGTGTCGCCCTTGCGAGTAATTTTTTTCTTGGCTGTATCAATCACCCCGCCGACCACCACCCACTGGCTGCGGCCTTTGGTGTTTAACTCATTGAGCGGCGTCAAGACATTATTCATGATTTTTTCAATCGGTGAAAATGGATGCGCCGTCACATACAATCCGAGCAATTCTTTTTCCCAAAGCATTTTTTCATCATCGGTCGCTGCCGCGCTGGTCGGATTAATTTTGACTTTTTGGTTGAGATCAATAGCCGTGCCGGCAAACAAAGAATTTTGCTTGGTAGACGCGCTTTCAGAAACGCCTTTGGAAAAGGCCAATAAATTTTCCATGTTGGCGAGGAGGACGCCGCGATCATAACTGAACGAATCCATGGCCCCGCATTTGGCCAGCGACTCCAAAGATTTTTTATTTAAATCTCTGTCTTGAACCCGGCGCAGAAAATCCTCCAAATTTTTATATCGGCCATTTTGTTTTCGTTCATGATAAATTGCATCGGCAATATGCTCACCCAAATTTTTTACTCCTTGCAAACCAAAACGAATATGGGGTTCACTGCCGTCTTCCGGAGAAATCATGGCAAAATTTTTAAAACTTTCGTTCACATCCGGCGGTAAAACTTTAATGCCCATTTTCTCGCATTCATGAATTACCGGCGGGACTTTATCAATGTCGCCGGACTCGGCGATCATGATCGCCGTCATGTATTGAATCGGATAATTGGCTTTGAGAAAGGCCGTTTGATACGCCACCACCGCATAGCTCGCGGCGTGAGCTTTGTTGAAACCATAAGCGGCAAACGGTTCAATGCGTTCCCACAAAGTGGTAATTTTAGCTTCGGGCAATTTACCAAACTCGCGACAGCCCTTAAAAAATTTTTCTTTTTGTTTGGCCATTTCCTCGGGAATTTTTTTGCCCATGGCTTTGCGAAATTTATCCGCTTCTTCCCAGTTGTAACCGCCCAAATTTATAGCCGTGAGGAGCACGTCGTCCTGATAAACAATCAAGCCCAGCGACTGATCCAAATAATCTTTCATCCGCGGATCCAAATACTCAATCAACTCAGGGTGTTGACGGCGGTTAATGTATTCGGGGATCACTTCCATCGGACCCGGTCGGAACAACGCCACCATGGCCATGATATCAAAAATAGAAGCCGGCTTAAGCTCTTTCAAATATCGGGTCATGCCCGAACCGGACAGTTGAAACACACCAATGGTATCGCCGCGCGAAAGCATGTCGTAAGTTTTTTTGTCATCCCAAGGCAATTTGGTAATATCAATTTTTTTACCCGTGGTCTTATGAATAATTTCCACCGCGTGTCCCAAAATGGATAAGTTGCGGATGCCGAGAAAATCCATTTTCAAAACGCCAGCCGCTTCCACTGAATGCATTTCATACTGCGTGACAATTCTTTCACCGCCGGTTTCTTTTTGGATAGGGGTAAATTCAGTCAAGGGCACGGGAGAAATGACCACGCCGGCCGCGTGCAGCGAAGTGTGGCGGGCGCAACCTTCAATCTTTTGCGCTAAATCCAAAAGTCGTTTCACTTGCGCGTTCTCATTGTACATTTTTTTCAAATCCGCTTCCTTTTCCATGGCCGTGGCGATCGTCACTTGGAAACCCTGCGCTCCGGACGGTACAAGCTTGGCCACTTGGTCGCAAAAAGAATATGAATAACCGAGAGCGCGGCCCACATCGCGCACCGCGCCTCGCGCTTGCATGGTACCGAAAGTAATAATTTGCGCCACTTTATCCGCGCCATATTTTTGCGTCACATAAGCAATCATGTCGTCGCGGCGGTCGTCGGCAAAGTCCGCGTCAATATCCGGCGGGCTGGGACGGAATGGATTTAAAAATCTTTCAAACGGTAATTTAAAATCCAATGGATTGACCGTGGTAATACCCATGGCATATGACACCAACGAACCGGCACCCGAACCTCTGGTCGTTTCCACAATGTCATGGGTGCGCGCGTAGTTCACATAATCGGATACGGCGATAAAATACGGCGAGTAACCTTTTTTGGCAATTACATCCAACTCATAGTCCGCTCGTTTCCTCTCCACCTCGGTCACTTCGCATAATTTCGGCAAGCGCTCATAAACCAAATCGCGCAAATGGTCGTCCGCGTTTTTACCTTCGGGTAAATCAATATGCGGAAAATGCCATTTATTTAGTTCCAAAGTTAAATTAACTCGTTCGGCAATTTTCATCGTGTTCGCCAATGCCTCCGGACAATGCTTAAATCGTGCGGCGATATCTTCGCCTTTGGCCAAAGAAAAATCCGCGCCCACCATGGTTTGACGATTGGATTCCTCAATAGATACGCCGTCACGAATACAAGTCAAAATATCTTGCGCTTCATAATCATCAGGGTTGAGATAGTGGACATCACGCGTGACGATCACAGGAATTCCGGTCTCGCCGGAAATTTTTAACAATAAATTATTTAAATCGGTCTGGCCTTCTAAAGCCGGAATATCCATCAGCTCCAAATAAAAATTGCCCGCGCCAAAAATTTCCTGATACTCCAAGGCCGCGGCTTTGGCTTTGTCGTAATTATTTTCCTTCATCAATATTCTGGAAATCTCCCCGGCCATACAAGCACTGCTCGCGATAATTCCTTCATGATACTGACGCAATAATTCTTTGTCCACGCGCGGTTTATAATAAAATCCTTCCAGATGCGCAAGCGAAGCCAGCTTCATTAAATTTTTATAACCCGTGTAATTTTCCGCGAGTAAAATTAAATGATAATATTTATTGTCCGGGCCGTTTTTCTCAAATCTGGTGGTCGGCGCGAGGTATGCTTCCATGCCGATAATCGGTTTGATTTCGTTTTTGAGGCATTGTTCATAAAACTCAATCGCGCCATACATGTTGCCGTGGTCGGTCAGGGCCAACGCAGTAAAGCCGCGCTTTTTGGCGGCCTTAACCAGCTCATCAATTTTAGACAAGCCGTCAAGCAACGAATAATGGGAGTGCACGTGCAAGTGCGTGAAATTAGACATGGTTCAGATAAAAACGCGCCCAAACAGGCGCCCCGCTCACGGTTCAATATTACCTTACTCAAAGAGTAAAATCAAGGGAATATATTCATTGATTTATCCCCACATATTTGATAAAATTAACCAATAATAACTCATACAATATGAAAAAATATCTATTAGAAATAATCGTTTTCGTTTGCGGCGCGGTGGTGATGATACTGGAACTCGCGGGCTCCAGAGTGCTCGCGCCATACCTCGGCACGTCGCTCATCGTCTGGTCCAGTTTGATTGGCCTGATTCTCGGCGCTTTAAGTTTCGGTTATTGGTGGGGTGGGAAAGTCGCGGACATTAATCCAAACTGGAAAACATTTTCTGGAATAATTTTTTTGGCCGCTGTTCTTATTGGCATAACGGCGATTTTAAAAGAACCAATTTTGCTTTTGTTTGACGAGATAATTAATAACATAAAAATAAACTCCGTTCTTTCCACTACCATTCTATTTGTACCGGCGAGTATTATGCTCGGCATGATTTCGCCTTATGCCGTGCGCCTAAAAATCAACGACGTACAAAACTCGGGTAAAACCGTGGGTAATTTATATGCAATATCCACTTTGGGCAGTATTTTCGGCACATTTCTCGCGGGATTTTATTTGCTGGCAACTGTTGGCGCGACCATGATATTATACATTCTTGCCATCACTCTAATTTTTATTTCCATAATTTCATTTTTCAAATCAGATTTAAAAATCAAAGCCGCCACTATCATCATTCTGATTTGTTTCGGTTCGTTCACCACGGCCATGAATATATTGGCGGCACAAAACGGGACGATTGACACTGACTCAAGTTATCAACACATAAAAATTTTTGACGGAGTAGACGCATCTTCAGGCCGGACCGCGCGCTACTTAAAAACCGAAAATGTCGGTACGCAATCCGGAATGTTTTTGGACAGCGATGATTTGGTTTTTGGCTACACCAAATTTTATGATTTATACAGATATTTAAAACCAGATGCCAAAAACGCGCTAATGATCGGGGGCGCGGCCTACACATATCCCAGATATTTTTTACGCAATACAACCGGGACGACTATGACTGTGGTGGAAATTGACCCAAAAATCACCGAATTGGCCAAAAAATATTTTGGTTTAACCGATGACCCGCGAATGAAAATTGTTCATGAAGACGGCCGGGTATTTCTGAACGGCAACACGGAAAAATTTGATATAATTTTCGGCGACGCGTTCAAATCACTCACTCCCCCATACCAACTTGCCACCCGAGAAGCCGTAGAAAAAATTTATGAAAATCTAAACGATGACGGAGTCGCGCTCATCAACATAATTTCCGCAATAAACGGAGATAAAGGAAAATTTTTGCGCGCTGAATACGCCACCTACCAATCTGTATTCCCCGAGGTGCAAATATTTCCGGTGAGGGAGCCGAATAACGGCGAAATCGTGCAAAACATCATGCTTGTCGCCTTAAAAAACAAACGCGCCACCTGGAATGGTGGCGACGCTCAAATGCAAATTTTGTTGGATAACCGATGGACAAAATCTATTGATAACGACTTGCCGATCCTCACTGATGATTTCGCGCCGGTGGACCAATATATGCTCAAGCAGGTTTTCTAAACTTTCTCCGCAATAAACATAGTATCCGTCCAACTAAAATAACACAAAACGCGATGATAGCAACGCGCATCCACACATCTAAATTTTTATACCAAACAACTTGGCCGGCCGGTTCAACACTTTCTATCCGCTCATTACCCGCTTTATCCACGGCCTTAATCAAAATATGGCTCTCTAAATTTTGGTCAGATAATACTAGCGGGCTGCCCACTTCGCGCCACTTGGCAAATGTTAAACCAATCCGGCTCTTGGCCGATTTTTTTTCATAGCGGTCAATTCCCGAATTCTTGTCTTGAGCCGTAAAAGACAAGAACCATCGGTTATCAAAAATTTCAGGCGAACGGTCAATGATCGGAGTAAATGATTCCGGTGGGTCCACGTCCTCCCAAAAATTAACTTCTTGTCCGATGAGTTTCGGTTGTATACCCACGCCTTCGTTGACAATGAATTCCCACTCAGTTGAACTCACTTCCGTCGGCGTGCCCAAACCATCATTTTTTAAAATTAATAAATCAGAAAAAATTATTTTACCCGCGCCCGAGGCAACGGCTCTAAATTTAATATCAAATAACTTTCCCTTGGTTCCATAAAACCCGCCGGGCGTTACTCCAGAAAAAAATATGCCGAAATAATCCGGCGCCGGTTTTCTTACCCACAAATTAATAACCGAACCGCCGTCGCTGATGTCAATTAACTCCAGCGACTTGGGAAAGAAAACTTTACCCTCAAACGCATTCAAAACTTCTTCGTCGGTATTTAAATACACCGAGACAAATAGCTCATCATCAACCGAAACAGTCGGCGTTTGTGATTCAAAATATAACTGCGCGCAACGCGCCTCCGGCGTATTAAACGCGAAAATATAAGCGACAACAATCGCCGCGAAAATAAATCTCAAATAAATATTAAAAATTTTATGCGCCATGTAAATTTTATCAGCCGGTCCAATAATAGGCCATTATACTAAAATCCGTTAAATTTATTTTATCATCGGCGTTAAGCTGTTCCGCTTCTTTTAATATAAAAGTGTTGCTCAATGTTCTTTTGTACCAATAGGCGGCGATGGAAAAATCCACCAAATTCACACGGCAATCGCCATTCAAATCACCCTTAAGAATTTTACCATCGCACAACTGTTTAGCCACCACGGTTGACGAGCCGATCTTAAAATTAACGATTTTACTAAACGGGCTAACCTGAGTTTTATAAAACGATTGGGCTTTCGCAAAATAATCACCCAGTATTAGATCGGTCGTATCCAAAGTATAGGCATACGCGCCGGCCGCGTTGGTCTTGACCTTTACAGAAATTATTTCTGTGGAACTCACGATAAGGTTTACATCAACCCCGGGCAAGGAGTGGCCGGAAAAATTTATACTTTCCCCCTTTTTCACTTCGCTTTTGTCGGCCCAGATGGTCGGAGCAATATATATTCCACTCACGGTAGTCACCACGCCTTCTGTCACATTTAAAGTAATGGTTTGCATGGCGGAACGGAAATCACCGCCATCAACCGAATACACCCCGAAGACATAGTTGCCCCCGGTTATTTTTAGAACGCTGGCGGAAAAATTTCCGGCGGCATCAGCCATTGTAGTAGTGGCAATTTGTCCATCGCGCAAAATTACTACTTGCCCGAATGGATAGGCAATACCCATAAAATTTACTTGGGTGGCGACCGGCACAGTGACAACTCCACCTCCCCCACCACCCCCGCCACCATGATGCGGGGCGATATATTCACACAACGAGGCATCATAATCACAAGCAATGGTGCAGGATACCGTGCCACTGGTATAACCGAGCGACGCGCAACTGCCACCGCCCATATCGGCGCCGTCGCATTGTTCCGGGCCTTCGGCCACGCCATCACCGCAAACAGAAATTTCCACATTAGCATTCACATAAGAATTTGTGGCAGCGGAAGCTTTTTGGATAATAACAAAACCGCCGACGATCAGTGTGAGCGTCAGCGGCGCGAAAAACAATAAAGTTGAACGCAGTTTCGAATCCATTTTTCAATGAAATTATTCCTCTTTTTTCTTTACGCTAATACCGATATTAAACGAAAAGAATTTACGTATAAGCAGTACCACAATGACAAACGCAATCGCTCCGAGCAAAACCAAACTCCACGGATAATACAATTTGTAAAGCGAGGTCAAGCGATAATAAACTCCCACAAAAAAATTCGCCGGCGCGACGCTAAAATACAATTTGGTCGCGGCCGCCACACCAACAGAGGTCTCTCCGGCCACTGATGCTTTCTTGGCCGGGTGTCCTTCAAGATACGCAAAATATTCGCCCGGCTCAGCGCCTTTTAATGGCAAAGTCAGTCTAACTTGCACTAATTGCGCTTTGCCCGGTTCCAGATAAAATGTTGATGGCTGGAAACTTAACCATTCGCGAGGCGGCATTTTTTGCGGTTGAGTGGTGTTGTATTCCACTGAGACACCATACTCTGAGGCTTCGTCGCCGGTATTGATCACGGCAAATGAAGGCAGGTCATAAATTAGACCGGCTTTCATAGCCTCAGGCACTTCAATCTTTCCCGTGCCCACCCCAACGCCGACGCTGGCCATGGCTGCTATCGGTAGCAATAATATTCCCCCCACTATTGCGGCAATATATTTATTCATAGAAGAAAATTCAGAAGTCGTAATAGCGGATTAATTTTTATTATTAGTGAGCGGCGGCAGACACTGTGACCACCATTGATTGTTGGGTATAATCTGCCACGGCAGTAGGAGTATTTATCAACAAGTCCATAGACTGCGTCGGAGTGGTCGTAGTCAAATCAGATTTCATATTGGTATAAGTGCTGGAATTCATCGCCGTATAATTTGCGGCGCTGGTGCATGTCGTGGTGCAAAATTTATGCACATAAATACTGGAACCGGCCGTTGATGATAAACCCCAGTTGCCGGGAGTGGTGGAAGAGCCTCTCACGGTTAAGTCCACTGATACGTTACCGTTGTTGGTGACAGTTTGCGTGTCAATGGTGGTGGTAGTGCTTTTAATCGTGTTGAGCGCCATCGTGCCGTAAGCCACAGTTCCATCCGTAACAGTTACGGAAATATTTTCCACTGTCACGGTCGCGGCCACATTACCGGTTGTGGCGGCCCAAACTACTGAGGCGGCCGAGACAGCCGCAAATCCCACAACGAATGCTACCAAGAGAAATGCCTTTTTCATATTATTAAAAGATTATTAATAATTTATAGTAGTGTTTACAACACTATTTATTTTTGCTTGATAAAAAATTTATTTTCTCCCCTCTAACTACAATTCGCTCCAGTATATTATACACCAATTTTACGTTTCTAAATACGGCCAGTTATCCACAGGGCTTCGCTACGCTACCTGCCTGCCGGTAGGCAAGCGCCCCGCAAACGCAACTTCGTCTATGATTGGGTCGCGAGCAATGTCACATCCACATCCTGCTCACCATAACAAGTGGAAGCTGAGGGAGCGGTGAGACGTAATTGAAATTGGGTGGTACCATCCGCGGCCACATTGGTATCAATATTTTGGTAGGTGGTAGTCATGGCCGTATAGTTGGTCGGCGGGGACGAACAATCTAAATCCGTGTCATTACAAAACCGATGTACGTATTGGTCTGCGCCGTTTGAAGTCGCGAGCGTCCACGTGCATCCCCCGCCCGAACCATCTTGCCCTTTGATGGCAAAATCTTCGGTCACATTACCGTTATTGGTGATTGTTTGCAAATCGCCAAGGTCAATCGTGCTCACACTGGAATTTTCCGCAATGGTTCCATAGCTCACAACTCCGTCGGAAACAGTGACAGACACAACCGGCGTAACGGAATTTACTTCATCGTAATCTTTATCAATCGTAGTTGTGATAGCGTTAAGCGAGGTGGTGCAATAACCCCATTGCCAAAAAGTAAAGGTGGTTGAGGCACCAGCCGGCAAATCATCCCAACGCCGAACGAAATATATATCATCAGCTTCATTTGTTGATTTAACCGCCACTTGAAGCGGCCATTCAATGGTGGAACTGACCGGGGAGTGTTGAAAATAATAACCGTAAGTCGCCGGATCATCCTGGTCAAAAATCACACCCATGGCCGCCCAGATACCGGTATCGTAAGTTGTAAACCATTTTTTGGTTAACGATGACATGGTGATTTGACGTTCTACCGTGCTGCTCGTCGTTTCACCGGCCACCCAACCCTTATCATTAGTATTACGATCAGTACCAAGCCATTGCTCGCGACCCCAAACTAACGGATAATCATAAGCTGTGGAACTGGCATTGGTAAAAGTGTAAACATTTTTTAAATAACGTTTACTGGCATAAAATGTTTGGTATCGGTATGCGTCAATGCCGGTAGCCAGTTGTTGCGCCCAACCATTGGCTGCGCCATCCGAATGCACCAAAGTGGTGATGGAATTATCGTCCTCGCTGACAATGTAATTCGCCCATTCATCTTGTTTCCATTTAATATCGCCGGCATAATATCCGGAACTATCTATCCTTACTGTATCATTCACAACGACAGCCGTGCGTTCCATACAATCCAAGTTCACGTCATTGTCACTGCTATTGCGGCAAGACATCTCCACCTGTTCGCCCGCGCCTTCATAGCCGCCGCCAAACATTGGTGTGTTGATAAACTGATTGGCAAATACTAAGCCATTATAAAATAAACGCTCACCGATATTATATGTATATAAACGATCATAACGCGTGGCAAACAAATCAGTGTCCGAAGTAAAAGAAAAAGCCACTGTTTTATAAGTCGTACCCATGGAATTATCTTGGATATATAACGTATGATGGCCGCTATCCCACCACCAACAATCCGTAGTGGAAGCAGCGGTCCCTTCTGAAAGAGCCGTGCCGGCCAAGGACACCGATGTGATATTAATATCACTCGTCGTCGGATGGAACGGAAAAGCAATCGCGACATTGGAATAGGTAGCCGCGGCATTGACGGAAAAATCCGCCACTTCGTAATTCCAATGGTCAACGCTCCAAGTGGGATTAAACTCGGCGCCATTGCCCATGGCCGCGGTGCTGATGGCATTCCATCGCCGTGTAATATATGTGGTAAAATTTGCCGTGGTCGTTGAATAATCAATTGATGAAAAATTTGAACTGCTGGATAATTGCAAAGTGGTTCGAAACGTGCCGGTATTTGGATCGGCACAGCCATTGCAAAAATTTGAACCCGGGTAAATTACCCCTTCATAACGTCCGTCAATGGCATCCCATGTCAAATTTGTGTAAAGATTATCCCCCACGGAATTGGTGGTACTGGCTCGCGCATAAGGATAATCAAGATAACTCAAGCCATTCAAAGTCATATTGACGGGAATGGCGCCGCTCCAACCATCAGAAGTCTTGCCAATGGAACCGGAAATAGTGGGAAGAGCAAACACGGTGGAACCGGAAATTGCGACTGTGCTGGAAGGTCCGGTGGTACCACTGCTCACCGTCACGCCGGTACTGGGATCGGAAATTTGGATTTCCAATGTTTCTCCCAAAGTAGCACCCGAAGCAACATCCAACACTGTATAAACACACATCGCCGAAGTGGTGCTGATACCGACCGAACCGGAAAATGTTGAAGTGCCATTGGCGGCGCTAAACCCATCGGTATCAGTGGAGCCAAATTGAGTTTCCGTACCGCCATAACTTTCCGAAGCGCAATCATACGGTGTGGTAGCGTCTAAATCGTAATAAAGTTTAATGTTATCCAAATCAGTTTGCGCATCCACGGTGCCATTTTCAAAAATACTAATACCGGTGACATTGCGCGAGCCGGCGTTTTCAATAATGGAAAAATATCCGCCGACATAATTATCAGTGGAAGGAATGGTCATGCCCGTGGCTTGACTGCCTCCGGTACCGACAGTGACAGAACTGACCAGAGCGGTGGAACCGGTAATGGCCACTGCGGACGACGGCCCGACCGCGCCGCTGCTGATCGTCACGGCCGTGCTGGGATTGGTAATTTGAATTTCAATTGTTTGCCCTTCGCCCGCGCCCGAGCCCACATCCACAACCGCATAAACGCACATGGCTTGGGCCGAGGTCACGGCCACGGTTCCGGAAAATGTTGATGTCCCGTTGCTAGCGCTAAAACCATCAGTATCAGTGGAGCCATATTGAGTCTCGGTGCCATTATAACTAACAGATGCGCAATCATAAGGCGTCACTGTATCTAATTCATAATATAATTTGATATTATCTAAATTATTTTGCGCGTCCACGGTGCCGATTTCATTTATGGATATACCGGTGACATTGCGAGAAGTGGCATCGCCGACAATGTAGAAAGCGCCGCCGACATAATTATTGGTTGATGAAACGACCATGGTCGCGGTTTGATTGCCAGTGGTTCCAACCGTCACGTTGTTTGAAGAAGCATTATAAGTCGCGTAAATGGAATATTTCAAAGCGCCTAGTGTCGGCGAGGTAAACGAGGACGGCCAGGTGCCGTATGTTTGCGTCTTTGACAGACTCTGATTTGTGGCGCCAGTAGTATAATAAAAATAATTTTGGCTGTCATTATCATTTTTTAACAACCAATAGGTGGAACTGCTGATAGTCGGCGAGGTTGATAATTTATAGGCATACCAAGCTTTTGTGGTGCCGACAGCGGTAGACGCCGAATTCGCCACCAAATTATAGCTGGAATTATAGATACCATAACCCGCATAGTAGCCGGAATCCGGATACATATAGGCGGTGGTTGTGACGACTGTAGCGCCGGCCGCGCCCGAGCCGGAATCAAATTTTGAACCGACCATTCTTCCATTTATTGACGAAGTATAACTCGTCCCGGCCGTGGTGTTGCCAAAGGTCGGGTCAACGATTACCGGATAAACCGCCTCATCCAAAAAATATTGCGGCACGGTGATGGTCATTTTTCCGCTAACCTCGTCAATATTTAATTCGCACCAAGTATATCGTCCGCTCGCGTCAAATGCCTGCGGACGATAAATTGAAAACGCCATGCCGGTGCCATAATTTTTGCCACCCATGGCTGAGTAATCTCCTTGCAAACCGCCCTTATAATAAACCGCGTAAGACCCAACCACGTTTATCGGACGATGATATTCATGGCATTCGGTCGGACTGCAACTTGGGTCGCTCATTTCCACATTCAAAGGCGGCTGATAGAAAAACTCTAAATTTTCCGTAGCAATATCAAATTCAAAAACATTAGTGCTCGGTTTTGTCTTTAAAGCAAATTCAAATTCATAACCATCAACATTTTCACTCATCCCGTCGGAATATTTTTCATTCGGGATAGTGACAGTTTTATCATAAAAAATATATTGACGATGCGATGTTTCATATTTGATAACTTTCTCTTCGCCCAATTCATCTCTGTCAATAAACAATGCTTTCTCGGTGGACACACTTGAATCAGACAATGGTTCGTTCAGGATAGTGGAAAAATTTGCGAAAATTGCTTCTTCACCCTGAGAGTATTGAGTAATAGATACGACATCTTCACTCGGAGTATTAGTCGGGGTATCAACGACAGTTGTGTCGGTTAAAACAGTTTCTTCGCTCAAAACCGTATCCGCCGTAGTAGTAGTGATACCGGAGTCACCAGTGACTGTGTCATCACCGGTTTCCGGCGTCAAAATAATACCTGAGGATGTCGCGACCTCCGCCTCCACCTTTACACCCAACACTTCGGCCGGCGCTTTTGTCTCTACCAAGGTATTGCCTGATATTTCCCCCTCAAACTTCGGAATTATTTTCATACTCGCTTCCCCATCCCAGCGTTCAATGGTTATTGCCGGAGAAAACGAATCGCCTTCGGGCGCGCCGATCTTGTAGGCCACACCGTCAATTTCTTTGGCCGGCAAAACAAAGGCTGATCCTTCCTGGCGATATTTGTCACGCAATGGCGAGGCGGCTAATTTACGAGACAAAGAGATTGAATCCATAGCGCTTTCATCCGGAGCAAACAAACTGGCTGTCACAATTCCGACCAAGGAATTATCCTGATACCAAGGTATGTTTGATGCAGCCGAACGCGTATCGCTCCACACCGGCCAGCCGTATACAAAAACAGCGATGAATACGCCCAAACAGGCGAAAATAATCGCTTTTTCAAAAAATAATTTATTTTTTAGATACGTCAAAAAATTTCGCCGCATAAAAGAACTAAATCCATTTTTATTTTTTCTCAATCTTCTTCGCCATTTTATAAATTTTGCCGGCTGTGGCCGAAACAGCTCTGTCCACCGCTTCTTTCGCTGATTCAGTATAATCCTCGGATTTATCCTCGGCCCAACTCTTTGCTTTTTTAATGGCCGCGTCTTTGACCGCCGTGCCCACTCCCTTGAACACCGAATTCATGGCAAAAGAAATCATCTCCACTTTTTCTTGGATAAAACCGATGGCGTCGGCCAAGGATTGCAGGCGGACGCGAAATTCTTCAATAATTTGGCTGGTATTTTTCAAAATTTTGCCCGCGTAATAAAACATCCAGCATAAAAAAACCGCCACCCAAATAATACAAAAAGAAATCACGATATACAAAATATCTTTTGATGATTCTATCATAGTTCCTCCGAGTTAATATATAAATTTTTCTACTTTTATATTATACCACGGCAAGATGAAATTTGGAACAAGACAACCTAAGCAGTTTCCTTTATCCTAATCTCGCGTCTTCCACTAATAAGACCGAGATTACCTTCTATGGAATTTTGTGAAATAATTTCTGGCACTAAACCGTATCTCTGCCCGTTTGTAAGTTCAATGTCAACACTTTTTCCGTCAACATTGTGGAATGTTTTGCAAATACCCTCGCCATCTGTCAACGCTCTGTTGCCTGTACTTGTAATCACAACTGTCTTACCCTCAAATATTTGAGTCAAATGTTCGACCACCTCATCGGTGACCTTATTTTCTACTCCAACATCCATGTGACTTTCTTTCATATAATTTGGACTAATAAATAATTAAAATTCAAAAATTTTATTTATCCCCTAACTTCGGCACCCAAAACCTTGAGCGCCTTATTCACTTTTGCCATTACTTCGTCAATTTCCGAAGTATTCAACGTGCGCTCGGCGTGCGCGAGAGTCAGGCGATAAGCCAAACTTTTTTTGTCCGCGCTAATTTTTTCTCCCTCATAGACATCAAACAATTCCGCGTTCTTTATCAAAGCATCCGCGCCTTGAATGGCGGATATAATTTTTTCATGAGCGACGCTTTTGTCCGCCGTGAACGCAATGTCGCGCGTCACTTCCGGAAACAACGGCAACTTTTGATACGCAAGGGGTTCAGCCTCTTTTCTCGCCTCATCAAGCGCGTCAATATTTAATTCTAAAATCGCGGTCCGGACAGATAAATTAAAATTAGCGGACACGGACGGTTCAACTTCATAAATTGCGCCAACGACTTTGTCATCAATTTTTATTTCGCCCGAACGAGTCGGATGCTGCCATGATTTTGTTTCGGATTTTTTAATTACAAAAGTTAAGCTCAATTCCTCGCAAATTCTTTCCAATACGGCCAGCGCCGAATTATACGGTTTATCGTTTTTCTTTTCTGCCGCCACAAACGTTAAATAATTTTCCTGCCGCGGCAACAACTCCGAACCATTCAAATTAGCTCTGACGCCGGCCAGTTCGGGGGTGAAAATTTTTCCAATTTCAAAAATTTTAATCGCGTCAAAATACTCAATATTCTTCACAACGTTTTCCAGTAAATTCGGCAAAAGAGAACGGCGCAAAAGCGGTTTTTCCTTAGAGAGCGGATTATCCAGCTCCAGATACTCGGCGCCGTCTCTCATTTTTTCTTTTTGTTCTCGGCTAACAAAAGAATAGTTGTAAATTTCCGAGGCGCGCATATCCCGCACCAAAACGTCACGGAGCAAATGTTCCAACGCGCGAATATTGTTTGTCGCAGGCGGGGCGATGGACATATCCGGCAAAGCCGATTTTAAATTTTCATAACCGTAAATTCTGGCCACTTCCTCCACCAAATCCTCAGCCATGCTCACATCTTTGGTAGCGCGCCAAGTCGGAATTTTGACCGACCATTTGTCGCCCTTGTCCGAGAGTTCAAAACCTAATTGAGCCAAAATTTTTACAATTTGTTTGGCTGGAATTTCTTCGCCTAATTTTTTGGCAAAAATGTTTTTTTCAATGCTGATCGGCCCGGTGGCAACGGTAAAGTGCTTTTCATCAACCAGCGCTTCAACTTTAGCGGAACGACAAGTTTCCCCTAATAATTCCACGGCTTTGTTCAACGCGTCATTACATAAGTTCGGGTCCAAACTTTTTTCAAAACGCGCCGATGAATCCGTGCGCAAGCTGTGGCGAATAGAGCTCTTACGGATGGATGAAGCATTAAAGGTCGCGGCCTCAAAAATTATTGTTTCGGTTTTATCGTTAATACCGCTATATTCCCCGCCCATGATACCGGCCAAAGCCAACGGTTTTTCGCTATCGGCAATAACCAAATCTTCTACTGATAATTCAATTTTATTTCCGTCAAGCAAAGTAAGAAATTCACCCGGCTCGGCTTTTCTCACAATTATGCTTGTCAGTTGCTTATTGTTGACGGCCAATTGCTTTGCGTCAAATGCGTGCATGGGCTCGCCCAAATCCACCATCACGTAATTGGTGATATCCACGACATTATTTATCGGACGAATTCCAACCGCAGACAAACGTGCTTTCAGCCAATCCGGCGACTCGCCAATTTTTATTCCGGATACAACCACGGCCATATAGCGCGGGCATAAATTTTTATCTTTTATTTCCACGGCCAAAGATACTGCGGATTTTTTGGCCGGCTTAATCGGTTTGGTCTTGTAATCCTTGATATTTTTGCCAAACAAAACCGCGACTTCGCGCGCAATTCCGTAATGACCCCACAAATCCGGACGATTACTGAGGGATTTATTATCAATTTCCAAAATCGCGTCATCTAAATTCAAAATCTCGGCCAAGGGCTTGCCCACGGTCTCTTCCGCCACCACATCGGTCAAATCCACAATCTCGTGGTCGTCCTTGGGCGGAAACATTTCAGCGAGTCCAATTTCACTCGCCCCGCAAATCATACCAAATGACTCCACGTTTCTGATTTTGGCCGGCTCAAGCGTGATTGGTTCGCCTTCGCCGTGCCATTTAACTTTGGCCCCGACTTTGGCCAAAGCCACCAGCATCCCCTCCCGCACATTGGAACCGCCGCAGACAATTTGTAATCTTTCATTGCCGACACTCACTTGGCATAATTTTAATTTGTCCGCTTGCGGATGTTTCTCGGCCGACACAACCTTGCCCACCACCACATTGCCAAGCAGCGCGCCGGCATGTTCAATTCCCTCCACTTCCACCGTGGATAATTTTAATTTTTCCGCCACTTCTTCGGCGCTGACCGAATCCGGCAAATTCACATATTGTTTGAGCCAATTGAAGGAAATGTTCATATTAAAATTGTTTTATGAAGCGTAAATCTCCGCTCTCCATCAAACGCACATCATCAATGCTGTATTTCATCATGGCCAATCGGGACAAACCAAAACCAAAGGCAAATCCTTGGTAAACTTTCGGGTCAATTCCGCCCTCTTTCAAAACATTGGGGTGAATCATGCCAGCGCCAAAAATTTCCATCCAACCGGTATGCTTGCACACCCGGCAACCCGAGCCGGCGCAAAGCGAACAAGTCACCTCGCCGTTCACGCCCGGCTCCACGAACGGATAAAATTTCGGACGCAAACGAACTTCTGTGTTGGGGCCAAACAAATGTCTGGCCACTGTTTCCAACACGCCTTTCATATGCGCCAAGGTCAAATTTTTATCCACGGCAAAACCCTCCAGCTGATAAAACGTGTGTTCATGCCGAGCATCCGTGGATTCGTTGCGAAAACATTTACCCGGCACAATCACGCGCAGAGGGGCGCCGTGTTCGCGCATGGCTCGGACCTGGACAGCTGAAGTTTGCGTGCGCATCACCCAGGCCGGATGATCTTTTACATAAAAAGTATCTTGGGTATCGCGCGCCGGATGGTCGGCTGGAATATTTATGGAAGTAAAATTAAAATAATCACTTTCCAACTCCGGGCCATCGGCAATTATAAATCCCATTTTAGAAAACAACTCTTCAATTGACCTCTGCACAATCGTGTTCGGATGAAAATGTCCGCGTTCATTTTTGGGCAGGGCGGGCGCGGACAAATCAATTGCTTCCGCAGCAAACATTTTTTCCGCGTCTTTGGCGCCAAGCACGGAGCGCTTTTCAGCGACAGCTTGTTCCAGCGCGATTTTCACTTCATTGGCCAAAGCGCCGATTGTCTTTTTTTCTTCCAACGGCAAATCTTTCAAGCCTTTCATTAGTTCGGTCAGCTCGCCAGCCTTGCGTCCGAGAATTTTATTTTCAATTTCCTCCAAATCCGCTAAACCAGCCGCGCCGGCAATGGTCGAAAGGGTGGTTTTTTTTAATTGAGTAAGTTTTTCTTGCATAAATTAAATTATTAACTTTGTAAGGGATCTCCCTCCCCTTTTAGGGGAGGGGCAAGGGGTGGGGTTAAAAATCATCGCTTAACCCGATACCCCCACCTCTATCCTCCCCCTAATAGGGGGAGGAGGACGCCAAACCTAAAATATTTTCTTAAAAAATTCAACAAATACGCCCCTGAATGTTCCGAGGTCGCGTACTGTCACCACCACCACGAGTATCATCAGTAATATAAAGCCGATCGCATGCGCTCGTTGTTCGTATTTGGCAAAATTAATTCTTTTAAATTTATTGAGCACCAAAAACAATAACCGCCCACCGTCCAGAGCCGGCAAAGGTAAGATATTTATTACCGCCAAATTCAAAGATAAAATCGCGGTGAATTGCATCAAATAAATAAAACCCATCTCGGCCACTTGGCCGGTCATCACCGCAATGCCAATCGGGCCGGAAACCGCATCGCCCGCGCCCTTGCCGGCAAAAAGTCCGGCGATGAGCAAAGCAAAGGCGACAAAAATTTCTTTAATATAAACAAAAGTGTCAATAAATCCGCGCCAAAGCGCTTGGTACCACACATATCTGATTGTGCCAATTTCGGCAATGCTCACGCCAATTCCGCCTTTGCCCGTATCCTCGTAAATAATCGGGGTAATTTTTTTCTCCAAAGTTTCATCACCGCGTTTAATGACAAACGTAATGGCTTCGGTTTTATGCGCATCAACATAATCTTGCATTTCGGATAAACGCGGCTCAACCAAATTTCCCACCTGCAAAATTTTATCATCACTTTTAATTCCGGCGAGCTCGGCCGGTTTACCGGCCAGCACGCCCATGATGGTAATGGAACGATCAGTTACTTTGCTCACATCTTCCACACCATCCACCATGGTTGGCAATCCCACCATATAACTCGCGGATAATAAAACTCCGGCCAAAACAATGTTCATGGTGACACCGGCTACAATCATAACCGCTTTTTTCCAGGTCTTGGCCATAATAAACGAATCCGGGTCAGTACTGTCTTTCTCTTCGCCTTTTACCCGCACAAATCCGCCAATCGGAATCCAGTTGATAGAATAAATCGTCCCACAACGCCAGCCATCCGGAGTTAATTCTTCGGTATTTTCCACATTGCCCCAAATTACGCGCCATTTTTTTTCATTACCGCGTACCAACCGTTGGATACCCACGGCGCGCGGCGGAAAACCAAAGCCAAATTCATAAACCCGCATCCCGCTTTTACGCGCGGCAATAAAATGCCCGAACTCATGAGAGAGGACAAGGACGCCGAGAACTAAGATGAAAATAATAATTGTTGTCATAAATATGCTTTACATTCCTCTCCAAACGAGTATAATAAATAAACAGCGGTTAAACTTAATTAACCTCTAAATTAATACAAAGTATGACTGTAGTTTATATCATCATTGGTGTTTTGGCAATAGTCGCCATTTGGTTGATTGCCACGTATAATGGCTTAATTAAAAGCAAAAATCAGGTGGATGAAGCCTTTTCAGATATTGACGTTCAATTGAAACGCCGTTATGACTTAATTCCCAATTTGGTGGAAACAGTCAAGGGCTATATGACCCACGAGCAAGGCACTTTGGTCAAATTGACCGAAGCCCGCGCCTCGGCCATGCAGGTCCACGATAATAAAAACGCCACCCTGGCCGAACGCGAGGCCGCAGAAAATACTTTATCCGGAACTTTGAAATCTTTATTTGCGGTGACGGAAAATTATCCAGACCTCAAAGCCAGCCAAAATTTCTTGCAATTGCAGGATGAAATTTCCGACACGGAAAATAAAATTCAGGCTTCACGCCGATTTTACAATGGTAATGTTCGCGATTTCAACACCAAAATTCAGGTCTTCCCCACCAACATGATTGCCAACTCGCTCAAATTTGTGAAATACGATTTCTTTCAGGCGGCCGACGGCGAAAAGCAAAACGTGCAGGTGAAATTCTAATATAATGTACGAAATACGAAAGCTACGAAAAGTACGAAAAAATAAATTCAAATTATGGAGGGGCAACATCAATTAAGACGCATGGATTTATTATATCCGGACTTATCTTATATAATTAACGGAATTTTATTTAGTGTCTATAGACAACTTGGCGGCGGTCACAAAGAATCATATTACCAAAAAGCCGTCGCTACTGCTTTACGGGACAAGGGCATTAAATTTGTTGAACAATACTATGTTCCGCTTAAATATAACAATCAGATCGTTGGAAAATATTACTTGGACTTTTTGATTGAAGATAAAATAGTATTGGAATTAAAACGAGGAAAATATCTCGTGGCAAAAGTAATTGATCAAACAAATCAATATTTAAAAACTCTTAATCTCCAACTCGCAATTATCGCCTGTTTTACCTACACAGGAGTTACTCCAAAAAGAATAATAAATATAAATAATCATTAACTTTCGTAATTTTCGTAGCTTTCGTATTTCGCACATAAAATATGTACTCTGAAATTTCCTCCAACAAAAGAAAATCAGTTTTGCTCGCGTGTATTTTTATCGCCATCATTATTTTCCTCGGCTGGATTTTTGACTATATTTATGGCGGGGGGCAAAGCTATAGCGGTATGATTTTTGCGATTCTTATCGCCCTTGTCATGACCATGATCTCATATTTTTCCGGAGACAAAATCGCTCTGGCCACGACCGGCGCCAAAGAAATTCAGCACGACGATAATAAATATTTATTTCACCTGGTGGAGAATCTTTGTATCACCGCCGGCACGCCCATGCCGAAAATTTATGTAATTAATGACCCGGCCATAAACGCTTTTGCCACGGGGCGCGACCCCAAACACGCGTCCATCGCCGTAACCGCGGGTGCTCTGCAAAAATTAACCAACGAAGAACTGGAAGGCGTAATTGCCCACGAATTATCCCATGTCAAAAATTATGACATCCGTTTTATGATGCTGGTCGCGGTTATGGTCGGGGCCATTTCCATTTTCGCCGACATCATGCTCCGCTCGGGCGGAATTTTCCGCGGCGGACGTGACAATGACCGCGAAGGCGGGTCGTCGCTTTTCGCGATTCTCATGATTGTCGGGATTATCCTCGCAATTTTGTCGCCAGTAATCGCTGAATTGATCAAACTGGCCATTTCGCGCAAACGCGAATATCTGGCCGATGCGTCGGGCGCTCTGCTCACCCGCTATCCCGAAGGGCTGGCCAGTGCTTTGCAAAAAATCGGCGATGAGAATCAGCCGATGAAAAAATCTTCTTCAGCCACGGCGCATTTATTTATTGCCAGCCCGTTTAGCGGAAAAAAATTAAAGAGTATATTTTCCACCCATCCACCCATTGAAGATAGGATAAATAAATTACGGATGATGGGGAATTAAAAAATGTAAAAAAAATTGGCGAAGTCCGCAGATGGAACTCGCCTTTTATGTTTGCGGGTTTAAGAAAGAACTCGGATTATAGTCTTCTCACCGCGTGGAGAATATCGTCATCCCACGTGTCCACTGGGTCATCATCGCTGTCGCGATAGATGTCCTCGGACACATTCGGAATCGCGTCGAACAGGTTATGTTCGGCCGCCCGCGTCAAGTGGCCTCTCCACCCCAGATCATTCATCGGCCTTACTTTTGCGCGCGCGTCATTCGCAGATTTTTCTCCCATCTCACCCCTCCTCTTAACGCGGAATCATTTTTCCGCGGTTGTTGAACCGCAGAGCATCATGGAAACGATCTTCTCTGCGCTGGGAATCCCCAACAGATTACTTGCAATCCGCATTATTTCAGCGAGAGAAGCCCTTGCTGACGATGTGTCCGGAACAACGCTCCGCACCGGCAGTAAAACCGGTTGTCTCAAAACGATCCGGCCATGGGCGCCCCGATATTTACCGTGACCAGAAGACAAGTTTTGTCTTTTTCCCATTTGCGTCCCTCCTCTTTTTTGTTTTGCAAACAAGAGTCAATTTATCACATTTTAGTATAGCTGTCAATCCAGTAGAATGCCTACGGCCTCTACTGGACAAACAAAAACACCCGCCAATGAGGCGAGTGCCCAAAACATTCCCAATCTAAGTTTGTTTATTATCTAATCATTTTTCTTCATCGGAACCGACAACCAAGATCTTTCCGTTAACACGGATAATGACTGATTCGCGCAAAAAAATATTTAAATCTGTTGGCACGAGACCCCTTTTTTCAATTCCCGCATCAGTAATTGATACTTTCCAAATCGGAATAGTCGGTTTCCATTTATCCGGATCAATTTCTTCCGGGGCTAAATTATAATTATCGCCATCTCTCCGAATAAATATGCGCTGTCCGCTTCTGGATGATACAGTGATATTTCTCGGCATTTCTACCGGCCAATCTTTCATGTCCGGCGGATTCTTTATATGCCGACCGGGCTCCACCAATTCATCGCCTCCGGCGATTTTTTTATAATTCCGCTCTGCTTTTGCCCACAAATTTTCCAAAGTCGTCAAAATCATGCGCGCCTCGCGTTCGCGGGATTCTCCCGCTTCCCTATCATTCAATTTTGCCAACTCCTCCGGTGACAGTGGCGGAATTGATTCTTTTTCGGACATATAAAATTATTTTTTCTTCGGGCGGATTCGTCCGCGCACTACCGCGCCGAATAATTTATCAAATACCCGGACTTTGCGCACGGTATTGCGTTCGTTTTTAAGATACACCTCGCCTTCAAAACGGTCAATTTTGGTCACAATGTATTCAAAAGCGCGCATGTCCTCGCCGAGTTTGGCTTTATAAACATTTTTTAATTTAATCCCAGCGGTTTTTATCCGGTCGGCTATCTTTTGCTTCATCTCGTTCGCGACATCAACTAAGCCGTCTGCCACTTTGCCAAAGGCGTCAGCCCGGCGTTTCTGCCAAGCACTGTCTTTGTTGCCTATTTTTCTGTGTTGTTTGATGGACATAATCTTATTACTTAGTAATTAACAAAAATTTTTAACAATTTGGCGGTTGATGACCAAATTTATTGCGATATATTTTAATATCGGTCGCGCTCGGCAAGGTCAGTTGATAATTTTCCACTTCACACAATTCAATCCATTTTATTCCCGTACATTTTTCCGGTTCCATTATCTTCGGCTCGCCGAATTTATGCCGCGCGATAAAAGTGGGCGAAACCCAATGTTGTTTTTCTTCGGGCAAAATATGATCAATCACCTCCAGTAATTCTAAAATTTCAATTTCCATGTCAAACTCCTCTCTAATCTCTCTCATAATAGCGTCAACGCATTTTTCTCCATGTTCAACCGAACCGCCGGGAAAATCCCACTTGCCGGCCTCGTTCCTGGCTTTGGGCCCGCGTTGAGCAATAAACACTTGTCCGCGGTCATTAAAAATAATTGCGCCCGTACCCACGCCGATATAATCAATTCCTTTTTGCATAATTATTCTCTAATAATACTACTCACTTCATCGGTTTTTTCTTTCATCACTGCTTCGCTCCGCGCTTCCAAATTCAAACGCACCAAAGACTCGGTATTGGAACCACGCACGTTAAACCAAAAATCCGGATAGGTAAAAGTCAAACCGTCTAAATCATTTATTTCGGCATCGGAAAATTTTTCTTTGAGCCGGGTAAAAACTTTTTCCTTGTCCGCGCCTTTAAAATTTATTTCACCAGAATGAAAATATTTTTTGAGCGGTCGCGCGTAATCGGCGAGAGATAAATTCGTCTCGGATAATTCCAAAAGTAATTTCATTATAACAACCATCGGCGCTTCATAAACTCCGTGCGGAAATTTCACGAAAAAATGTCCGGATGATTCACCTCCAAACACCGCGCTGGTTTCAATCATTTGTTTTTTAATGAGTGAATGTCCCACACGCGTCACGCTCGGGATTCCGCCGTTCTCGCGAATCATATCCTCGGTGATTTTACCCGGCCGGATGTCATAGCAAACGGTCGCTCCGGGATTGTCGCGCAAAAATATTTTGGCCATAATCCCGCGCAAAATCGCGGGTTCCAACATGCTTCCCTCGTTGTCAATAAAAAATATCCGGTCGCCGTCGCCATCAGTAGCAATGCCCAAATCCGCACCCTCGGCCAACACGCGCTTTTTCAAATCCGCTGTATTTTCCTCTTGAAACGGGTCGGCCTGATGCGCCGGAAAAGTTCCATCCAAGGCAAAATTCATTTTGATGAGTTCCACTTGGGGCAAGTCCGCGAATAATTTTTCCAAATAATCCGCGCCCATGGCATTGGCCGTGTCCACCACAATTTTGAATTTCTTTATTTTGGATAAATCAATCCCCTGTTCTTCGTATTTCACTTGTTCATCCGTAATTCCATCGTATTTCTTTATTATTCCTTTTTCGGCCGGTTCAACTGCTGTAAAATTCTCCACTTCTGATTGCAATTCTTCCATGCCACAGCCTGCGCCAAACGGCACGGCGCTCTCGCGCGTGATTTTGATACCATTGTATTCTTTGGGATTGTGCGAGGCCGAGATAATCATCCCGCCATCGGCTTTAAGTTCGCAAACCGCGAAATAAAAAGTCGGTGTGGAAGCTAGGCCGATATCAATCACGTCCGCGCCTTGGTCAATCAACCCGCGGATCAAGGCTTCGCTCAAACCTGGCGATGACAAACGCATGTCGCGTCCGGCCACGATTATTATTTTTTCTTTTTGCAATTCTTTTTGGCGCATTTGGGCAAAAGCGCGCGCGGTTTTGTAGGCAATATCCTCGGTCAATTCCGTGCCATAAATTCCGCGGATATCATAGGCTTTAAAAATGTTGGACATAACGTGTTTTTTCTTTACATTAAGGTAATTTTTTGCTATAAATACTATAGCAAATATAAATTGAAATAGCAAAAAAATTATGAATATCCTTGACCGATTCTCCACCCACCTCAAAGAAATCATCGCCCGCGCTATGCAAATCGCGGCTGAACTCAAAAATCCGGAAGTTGAACCGCTTCATTTGTTGTTCGCCATGATGAATGAAAAAGGCTCGCTTGCGTCCGAAGTGCTCGGCCGTTTCAAACTGGATTTGAAAATTTTGGAACAAATGCTTTTGGCGATCTCGCCGGAGTCAGATGTTCAGAAATTATCCGGAAGAAAAAATATTGATCAGATTCAAATGCCGCCCCTCTCATCCCTGGCCAAATTGTGTTTGGAAAAAGCCATGATTGCGGCGCAAAAGAATACCCACAGCCACCTCGGCTCCGAGCATTTGCTCTTTGCTCTCCTGGATTTAGACGACCAGAAATTAAACGAATATTTTAAAGTGGCCAATGTAAAAGTTGACGCCTTGCGCAAAGAAGTGGAAGGATTATTTGCTTCATCAGCTCAATTCCCCGACCTGGCCGAAGTGTCCGAAGCCATGGAAGATATTCAAGATAATTTTCTCCCGCCTCAGATGAGCCTGCCGCGCAAACACCGCGGAAAAAATGAAGAATCGGCTTTAGATTATTTTAGTATAAATTTGACCGACCCGAAAAACCAAAAAAATATTGATCCGGTCATCGGACGGGAAGTTGAAATTGAACGCCTGATTCAAATTTTATCCCGCCGAACAAAAAATAATCCTATTCTGCTCGGCGACCCGGGCGTAGGCAAAACCGCCATCGTGGAAGGATTGGCCAAAAAAATTCTGGAAGGAAAAGTGCCGGATGAATTACGCCGAAAAAAAATATTTTCCGCTGATTTGGGTTTGCTCGTCGCCGGTACGATTTACCGTGGCGAATTTGAAGCCCGCCTCAAAGAATTAATTGATGATGCGAGCAAAGACCCGGACGTAATTTTATTTATTGATGAGATTCATAACATTGTCGGCGCCGGTTCGTCCCAAGGTTCCATGGACGCGGCCAACTTGCTCAAGCCGGCTCTCGCCCGCGGGCAAATTCATTGTATCGGTTCCACCACGCCCGCGGAATTTAAAAAATTTATTGAAAGCGACGCTGCTTTGGAACGGCGGTTCATGCCGATTTTCGTACGCGAACCGTCAATTGACGAGGCCAAACAAATTTTACTCGGCCTGAAAAAGAATTACGAAGACTTTCACCGCGTGGACATCTCGGACGAAGCCGTGAACGCAGCCGTGGAATTATCCGCCCGATATATTTCGGGGAAATTTTTGCCGGACAAAGCGATTGATTTGTTGGATGAAACAGCCGCGGCCAAAAAATTATCCGTGGGCAATTCCCGAGAAGAAAATCAGCTCGCGGAAATGCGTGAAAAATTCCGCAGTATAAATTCCCAGAAAGAAAAAGCCGCGCTCGGCGACAATTTTGCCGAGGCCCTGAAATTGCGTGATGAATCAACCGCGCTTATTCGTGAAATTGGCAAATTGGAAAAAGTGTTGGAAAAACAAAAAAGTAAACACATCGCTCAAGTGGTTTTGGATGACGTGATCCGCCAAGTGGCGCGCGTCACAGGCCACCAGCCGGCCGAGCTGATTGCGGACAACCGCAAAAAATACGACAATATTTTGCGTGAAATCAAAAAATCCGTGGTTGGACAAGATTCGGCCGTGGAATATTTGGTCGCGCATATCCGCCAAGCCGACCTCGGACTGTCCGACCAAACACGGCCGTCCGCTTCTCTGCTTTTTGTCGGGCCGTCGGGCACAGGTAAAACCGAAACCGCCAAAACCTTAGCCAAAGTTTTATTCCCGGGACAAGACGCGTTAATCCGTTTGGATATGTCCGAATTCGGTGAATCATATGGCGCGTCCAAATTACTCGGTTCACCGGCCGGTTATGTGGGCTACAAAGAAGCCAATCAATTCACTGACCGGCTCAAACTCCACCCATATTCCGTTGTATTGTTTGATGAAATAGACAAGGCTCATCCGGATATCTTGAAACTTCTTTTACAGATGCTTGAGGAGGGAGAAATTACCGATGCCACGGGCAAGAAAATTTCCTTAAAACATGCTATAATAATATTAACCACTTCTTTTGGCGCGGACGAGCTGAAAAAGGGCAATTTTGGTTTCTCTACGGGAGCGTCAAGTACACAGGGTAGCGCTGAACGGATACGTGAAAAATTAAAAGAGCGCTTCTCCCCCGAACTGATCAACCGGCTGGACCAAATTTGTTTATTTAATGAATTAACCCCGGAGAATCTGGCGCAAATCGCCGGGCTGGAAATCGCGGCTCTGAATGAACGCCTGAAAAAATATCGCACGGCCGTGGCCGCAAGTGGAATAGTTTTACAAAAATTTATTACCTCATTGGAAATAAAATCCGCCAACGCGCGCGATATCAGGCGCAGAGTTCGCGCGGACATAGAAAAATTCTTGGCCGACATTATCGTGAAAGGCGCGCCAAAAAAATCCTATTCTCTGCAAATAAACAAAAACGAATTAAGCTTGAAATAATATGGCGATTGACGAGGCGGACGAAAAACTTGAAAAAGAACGGACAGATGCCGCGCGCCTCGCCGAGGTACGCGCCGCCGACCGCCATCGCGCCGAGGTTGCCATGCAATCTCAAAACGAGGAGCGCAATCGCGCGCCATCCACCAATGAAGAATTTCCGGAACTGGTGAGGCAAACCGAATATGGCGGCATACAAAATGAATCCATTGATGAAAATCAAGACGAGGACACGGAAGATGAAAATTCCGAAGAAGGACAACCGGGAACACAGCAAACATCACGCGACATTGCCAACGCGGCCGCCCAACAAGACCGCGTCAGCCGAATGTCAAACATACAATCCGGTTCCAGAAAACGAGAACAAGAAATTAAAAGAAGATCCGAGCGACGCGTCGTTGAAATGCAAAATGACACCAAAAAACAACAAAAAATCGCCGAGGCCGCGAATATTTCTTGCTTCAAACTCGCCGTCGGCTGCATCTTGTGGATCATTCCGTTCTTTGGTTGGGCCGTCAAGATAATTATACGCATTAGGGATACCAAGGCGCGAATTGACGCGGCCAAAGCCAAAATCAAAATCGCAAAACTGGAAGAGGATATTAAAAAAGAAAAGAAAAAAATGCAAGACGACCTGAAAGAAATGCAACGACAAGCGGTGCAACAAATGCAAAAATAAATAGAACTCAACCGCACGCTAAAATATAAACAGGGAACAGTTGCCGAACTTTACAAACTTTATAACTTTACAAACTTTATAACTTGATTATGTCAGATAGAACAAAAAGAATTTTACTAATCGTTGCGCTTCTCACCGTCACCGCTCTGCTTGCTTTCGCACTTTATTATTTTTTCAAACAAGCCGGACCTCTCGCTGAAGTGACTCCGGGCGAACAAGGCGCCACCACGACCGGCGTCGGAGCCGGACTACCCTCGGCCGGCGGACGCGCCACCACGACCGGCGAAGGCGGCGGCGCCACCACTACTTTGCCAATTGCCGGAAATATCCCGAGTGCGTCACAAAGTTATTATCGCACGCAAGCAGTCACCAAAATCGCCAATGTTCAAACCACTTATAATTCAGCGGACAAATCCGGCGGCATGCGTTATTACAATGCTAATGACGGAAAATTTTATCGCGTAAACGCGGATGGCACTATCACGGCCATGAGCGATACAGTATTCAATAATGTTTCCAATGTCACTTGGGCCGATGGCGCGGACAAGGCTGTGCTGGAATATCCGGACGGATCAAACATTGTTTATAATTTTGAGACGCAAAAACAAGTGACCCTGCCCAAACACTGGGAAGATTTTTCATTTTCGCCCGACAGCACGCAGATTGCCGCCAAATCAGTGGGTTTATCCGAAGAAAATCGTTGGCTCGTCACGACTAATGATGATGGCTCGGGCACACAGTTGTTGGAAGCGCTGGGAGAAAATCAAGACAAAGTGGTCGTAGATTGGTCGCCCAGCCGGCAGGCTGTGGCCTTTGCCTTTACCGGCGATCCCTTGGGTACTTATCGCAAAGAGGTTTTACTTGTCGGCTTGAACGGAGAAAATTTCAAATCCCTGACGGTTGAAGGTATGGGCTTTACTTCACAATGGTCGCCAACCGGCAAAAAATTATTATACAGCGTTTACAGCCCGCGCACGGATTTGAAGCCCGAACTCTGGATTACCAATTCTTATGGCAACGACATTGGTTCCGGACGCACCAGTCTGGAAATAGAAACCTGGCCGAGCAAATGCACTTTTGCCGGAGACAGTACGGTTTATTGCGGCGTGCCACAGACCTTATCCCAAGGCGCGGGAATTTCCCCGGCCATTGCCGCCGGCACCACTGATGATTTATACAAAATTGATTTAACCACCGGATTAAAAACAAAAATCGCGACCGATGGTACTTATTCCATCAGCACGATTTCTTACGACGAGACAAACAAACGTTTACTCTTTACCGACGCCAACCAAAGCGGCGTGTTTGAAGTAAGTTTATAAAATTATGAACGCCTCAGCTAAAAAATTTTTCCTTTTATTGGTTGTCGCTATCGTTGGCACGGTCATAATTTTAATTTACCAAATTATTAAGACAAACAAAATTTCCGTCAATCACGCGGACAAGGATTTGATTGAAACCAATGCCGTGGATATTCCGATTGACCCACTGGACCCAATTATCGGCAACCGCGGCGCGAGTATTACCATCACCGAATTTATTGATTATACCTCGGCCGATAGCCGTGATGTCCACAAAAAATTAGTCGCGGCTGTGGAGAAAAATCCCACCAAACTTCGTTTGCTTGTCAAAGATTTTCCAGCCACGGGTTTGTTTGCGGGCGATCATGCTCGCCCAAATCTGGCGGCCTATTGCGCCGAGAAACAATCCATGGATAAATTTCTCGCTTTTGTGCCGGAACTAATCAGCGCCAATAAAAAAACATTTACCGATGACGATTTGAAAACTATCGCGAACAAAATCGGTCTAAATGAAACCGCGTGGTCGGCCTGCTTGAATTCCACCGAGGCCGGCGCGCGCATTGATTCCTCGGTCTCGCTCGCGAAAACACTCGGATTAAAAAATGCCCCGCAAATCTATATCAACAACCGCTTGGTAAATTATTTGGATGAAATTGACTTAGATGATTTCCTCGCGGAGTTGGTGAAGGAATATTAAGTTTATGAAAAAACTTTTTACAATTATTTTTCTCGGCGGGTTTTTGTTTTTGCCGATGACGGCATTTGCAAAAAGTTGTTGCGTTTGCAAAATGTATTCTGCCGGCGAATCTGTAAGCACGGCCAGCCGCGCGTTTAATACCATCACGGATGACACAGACGCCAAGTGCACGACAGGTAAAAAAGATGAGTTGAACGCGGGTGTCACCCTATCCTATTATACTTGTTCAATCGCGGAAAACGCTGGCTGTGAGGTAGAAGAAGCTACACCGGAGATGACCACCATCGCTGAAGAGCTCGGCTTAAAGGATGTCGTTCTTGGCATTAACATCCCGAGTTTGCATTTTAGCGCGCCACCCACTAAAGTTGACTCGGAAGGCAATCTGTATATTTCTTGGGCCGCCGAATACATCAAAGCAATTTACAATTTTGCTCTGGTCGCCATCAGCATACTAGCTGTTGTCGTCTTAATTATTTCCGGCGCGCAAATTATCACTTCAGCCGGCGGTCCAGCTAAAGGCGCGGCTTACAAGCGCATCACCCAAGCCATCATCGGACTGTTCATTGCTTGGGGTTCTTATGTCGTGCTTTATACCATCAACCCGGATTTGATCGCTTTGAAATCGCTGAAAATTGCGTATGTACAAAAAATTGAAATTGAAGTTGTATCTGATGCAGACTATAAAACACTTACTGGAAAATCTCCCGGCGCACCAGCTGAATTATTAAAAATGGCAGTTGAAGCTGGAAAAAAAATCGGGCTCACTGATGATTGCATGATGAAAACAATCGTCAGCAAAGAATCGGGAGGCAATGCGGGCGCTATTGGCCATGACGAAAATTTTAATCGTACGACTCATATTGTCTGGGCGCGACGAAATTTTCTTTTGAGCGGAACCACATATAAAGGATCTTCGTTTACACCGGTAGCGACCGACAAAAGTAATTACAAAGCAACGATGAACGCAAGCGGTATAAAAAATGATGATTCGTTTAACGTAAATAATCCTCCTGATTATGGACTTGACTGGCGTTTTTCTCACGGTATCGGCTTGGGACAAATGACTATCAATCCAAACAAAAGTATGGGGGGGTATAATTCATGTGAAACCACCAGAGCCGACGGCAAGACTGAACGAGGTATTAGCAAAGGCGGAGAGTGTATAGGCATATCAAAGCTTATGGAACCAGAAACTGCTGTTGAACAGTCGGCTAAATTATTTAAAAGCAATCTTGAATGTGCGGCCGGTCTTGGACTTTCCGGCGAGGAACAATTTAGAGGCGCTTTATTTGCTTATGCGGCGGGTTGCGGGGCATTAAAAAAATTAGGCGGATCTTTGCACTCTACTCTACAAACACATAAGACGGTCACGCGCGCGATGACATATTATACAGCCTGCAAAGCGGATTCAAGTATCGGCCCCGATAGCGCCCCGGAGCAATCACCCGTGGCTACCTCCGATGATGAAGAATCAAATTAATATCATGTCTTCAAAACCTCAAACAATATTCTCTTGCAACAACTGCGGCGCCCAGTTCCAGAAATGGACCGGGCGTTGTTTGGAATGCGGAAAATGGGGCACGATAGATAAAGAAGCCAAAATCATTCGCGAGAAAAAATCTGAAACAAATGAATACGCGCCGGCGAAATTATCCTCGCTCTCGGAAATAAAAAGTGAAAATGCCGCACGCGTGAAGACAAATATAAATGAACTGGACCGCGTGCTCGGCGGAGGACTGGTACCGGGCAGTATTATTTTACTCGGCGGAGAGCCCGGCATCGGCAAATCCACGCTCGCGCTTCAGCTCGCTTCCCTACTCCCGAGTTCGCTTTATCTCTCAGGCGAAGAATCAGCCGAACAAATTAAACTCCGCGCCGACCGTTTGAGCGTCAAAGCGCAAAATCTGAAAATCGGAAATGAATCAAACATTGAAACAATCATCAGCACGATTAAAAAAGAACGTCCGCAAATTACCATTGTGGATTCGGTTCAAACAATTTATTCCGATGAGTCCGTTGGCGAAGCCGGCAATCTGGCGCAAGTGCGCGCCTGTACCGTCAAACTTATGGAGCTGGCCAAGTCCGAGCATTTAACGATCGTGCTGATCGGGCAAGTGACCAAAGAAGGCACGGTGGCCGGACCAAAAACTTTGGAACATTTGGTGGACACTGTTCTATATTTAGAGGGTGATAGATTTCATCAATTCAGAATTTTGCGCGCAGCCAAAAATCGTTTTGGCTCCACTGATGAAGTCGGAGTTTTTTCCATGGAAGAAAACGGTTTGCAAGAAGTGAAAAATCCTTCGGCCGCGTTCCTGGGCGAACGGGCGGAAAACGCACCGGGCAATGTGGTGGCGTGCCTGATGGAAGGCACCCGGCCGATTCTGTGCGAAGTACAAGCCTTGGTCAATAAAACCGCGTTTGGTTATCCGGTGCGCAAATCAAATGGCTTTGATTTGAATCGTCTGCACATGCTCGTGGCCGTCCTGGAGCGCCGGGCCGGATTAAATTTATCTCAATACGATATCCATTTAAATATTGTCGGCGGTCTCACGGCCGATGAGCCGGCGGCCGACCTCGCGGCCGCTCTGGCCATTGCCAGCGCTTACAAAGATAAATCCCTTGGATCGGACATGGCTGCCTTTGGCGAGATTGGCTTGTCCGGCGAAATTCGTCCGGTCTCTTTCACGGAAAAAAGAATCAAAGAATGCGAAGGCCTCGGGCTCAAACGCGCTCTGACCAATTTGGGAAAAAAGAATAATCAGAATGTCATCCCCGCGAAGGCGGGGATCCAGAAAATTAAAATCATTGATATAAAAAACATTTCAGAAATTATACGAATATAACACGATGCAAATATACGAATGCATACGAATTATACAAATAATCGTCGCAATATTCGTTATATTCGCATGAATTCGTATATTAGTATCGCATATAAAAAAACGCCGCCATCGGGAGTACCCTTTGGCGGACTTTTTGTTTTTTTTTGGAAATGAGGCGAGAATATTAGGCGAGCACTTTTACGCAGGGATGTTCCACGAGTTCACCGAAGAGCTTGCGGACATCTGCGAGTTTCTTGAACGTGATCACCCTACACTTGATTTGGCGATCGCGATCGTCCTTCCCGAATCGCCCGAAGATCTCCACGGAACGGCCGTTGAGCCGAGGCGCAGCCAAGCGCGCGTAGACGACCTGCGGACCAGATTGACCCTCCACGATCGCGGAAACCACCACGAAGTCCGCCCCTTCTTTTTTAAAATCATTGTCCGGACCCACGCGCAATTGATTCAATCCGTCCCATCTTGTTGACATCTCCACCCTCCTCAAAAAATGTACTTGTGATGTTTTCACAGCCCCTCCGTGAAAACGAAAACGCTAAAATAATAGCACAAAATGAACCAAATGTCAAATATCCAATGCCAAATTACAAATAAAACCCAAAACCAAAAATCCAAATTTTGATATTTGATATTTAGGCTTGATTTGACATTGGAAATTGGAAATTTGACATTACTTACCCCTATTCTAAATGCGCAACATCTTCCCAGTTAGTTAACTTGGCCAACAATGATGGATACATTTTAATGTTGGGAGCAATAGCCACAGCTGCGTCACGAGATTTCTTAATTATTTCCCCGTCAGTTAATTTGGCCAAACGAAAGCGCATCATCCCGCTCTGAGCCGCGCCAAACACCTCGCCCGGACCGCGCGTTTCCAGATCACGCTCCGCCAGTTTAAAACCATCCAAATGTTTTTCAAAAAATTCCAAACGCTCTTTTACCTTTTCAGTCGGCGAATCCGTAAAGACAAAACAATAAGATTGATGCATTGACCGTCCGACCCGTCCGCGGAACTGATGCAATTGCGCCAGCCCGAATCTGTCCGCGCCTTCAATCATCATGACCGTGGCATTGGGGATATCAATGCCCACCTCAATCACCGACGTGGAAACTAAAATATCAGTCTGTTTATTTTGAAATCTATTCATCACTGCTTCTTTTTCCGCCGGCTTCATTTTGCCGTGCAAAAATTCCACTTTTAAATCCGGAAAAACTTTCTCGGATAATTTTTTATATTCACTCAAAACGCTTTTGCGCTCGTCATTCACTGAAACATTCCCCAGCGGATAATTTATTATTTCAATTTCATCTGAGGATTTTTTCTTTTTTTCTTGTTCTTCAATCAAGGGACAGACCACAAACACCTGCCTCCCCTGCTTAACTTGGGCGCGAATAAAGTCATACGCCTTATCACGGTTTTTTGGTTCCACAAATCGCGTCATAATCGGTTTTCTATCGTTCGGCATTTCCGTGAGCCGGGACACATCCAAGTCGCCGAACAGCGCGAGCGCGAGCGAGCGCGGAATGGGCGTGGCTGTCATACTCAAATAATGCGCGTCAATTTTTTCAGTTTTATCTTTAATGGCTTTTCTTTGGGCCACGCCAAAACGGTGCTGTTCGTCAACCACAATTAAACCGACATCGTTAAATTCAATTTTCTCGCCGAGCAACGCATGCGTGCCGATGATAATTTTTACTTCATCATTTTTAATCGCTTCTATAACTCGTTTTTTAGTAGTAGCGAGCGGAAGAAATTTACTCCTGACGGCCATTGACGAGCCGCCTTCAGGCGGGGCGAAGTCACGGTCGGAAGGGGTTAATTTTTCCGCGAGCGACAAAGAATATTGCGACCGGGTCAACAACGCCATTGTCAATTTATCGCCCAAAAATTTATTGATGGTGGCATAATGTTGCGCGGCCAATATCTCGGTTGGCGCCATGATTACGGTTTGTTTGCCCGCCAGCGCCGTGTTGTAGGCAACAATAGCCGCCACAATGGTTTTTCCAGAACCGACATCGCCCGAAAGCAACCGGTTCATGGGCGCGGATTTTTGCGTGTCGCGCAAAATTTCCCAAGCCGACATCTTTTGCGAAGGCGTCAGTTTGAATGGCAAACCAGAGACAAATTCTTTGACTTCTTTTTCATGAAAAATAATTTCCGTTGAATTGGAATCAAGCCGGACGCGCCGGCTGAGTTCGGCTTTGAGTTGAACCAAAAATAATTCATCAAATTTAAGACGTTCGGTGGATATTCTTAATTCATTAACATCATTTGGAAAATGAATCCCGCGAATGGCGTCGCTAAGCGTTGCGAGATCATAATCATCCAAAATATTTTCCGGCAACCACTCATCAATTTTGTCGGCCAAAGGTATCACTTGCTGAATCAAAAATCTGATTTGCTTTTGCGTTAATCCTTCGGTAAGCGGATAAATCGGCACCAAGCGCGCGGTGTGCGCCGTGGCGCGAGTAGTTTCTTTTTCATAAGTCGGACTGGAGAACTGCGGCCCAAGCATATCGGCTTTCACTTTGCCGGATAAAAAAACCACATCACCCGGTTGTAAAACTTTGGCGATAAACGGCTGATTAAACCAGGTGGCGCGCACCGATCCTGATTCATCGGAAAAAAGCGCTTCGGTAATATTCACACGCTTGCGGAAACTCCGTTTGCTCGCAATTAGTTCCAACTTGGCGCGTATTGTCACTGCTTCCCCGTCGTGTAAATCTTTAATCGGGACAATCCGGCTATAATCCTCATACCTAAATGGAAACCAAAACAATAAATCCTCGGCTGTTTTGATGCCGAGGCGATTCAGACGCTTGGACGCGGACGCGCCAACGCGAGTAAGCGATGATACAGATGTGGCCAAATTCATATCCTATAAATTATACCACATCAAAATCATTTGCAAATAAAAAAGCCCGCGCGCGCAAGAAGCGCGAAACGGGCCAAACATCACTCCAAACAACCGAGAAGGGTTACACGGATTTTTTTCGCCTCTTGATCAAACAAGGCGACGGCGCCATCCGCTAACTTCCACGGTTCGTAACCATAGTCATGCCATTTATTCAAAAAGGTAGCGTGAATCTGCCGGCAAACATGGTTAAACAAACTCATCGGCACCACAACGAACGAGGCATAAGCATCAGATCTCGCCACGGTATCGCAAATATCATAAACTATATCTCCGAAACCCACATATTTTTGGTACCGATACTGCGGACAATTTTTCACCAATTCCCAGCCAAATTTTTCACACCGATCACCTGCCGGAACCAATACACTTACGTTTTGCGGATTGCATAAAATCGGATAGATGCCTCTTTTCAATTCAACGATAAGCTGAGATTCATCATGGGAAAAATCATCATTTTTCAATGAGTCTGGAGGCGTAACAAGCTCGTGCGTAATTACAATAATTTTTCCTGGGCGCATTATCGCCTCCTTTCTTTGGTTGTCAAAGTGATGAGTCAATATAACATAAAACCGCCCTTTTGTCAAGAATAGGCGGTTTTTATTGTGCCCCTGAGAGGAATTGAACCTCTACTTCCAGCTTCGGAGGCTAGCGTTCTATCCGTTAAACTACAGGGACTAAAGTAATATCCGCCCCGACGCAAGGTCGGGGCTCCGACTTCGCCTTCGGCGAACGTCGGAGTTAAACTATGAGGACCAAACCCGTCATAACAATCGTCGTAACGCGCGCAACAACTTATACAGCTTATACTTTCTCGGTGAAATAATCAAATCAAATGTGCCGGGCTGTTCGCGATACTCACCGCCGAATCCTTGTTTGAACCGGCTCACGCCTGCGTATTGGTGTTTGGCATTATATTCATATTCTTCACCACTCGCTTTTTCCACTTTCGGCGCTACCCCGAAAAAATCATAAAAGCGATAACCCGAACGCTGGCCGGTTTTGATTCCTTCCCATTGAATCAAATATGGCGCCATAAGCGAACGATAATTATAATCAGACGCGCCAAATAAATATGTAAATGTATCGCCAAATCCGGTAAACACGGCCGAAGCAATCGGCGTCGCTTGATAATACACTGTGAGCTGGCGGGACATCGGCGAAAAAATAATTTCATGATAATGCCGGTCAACATGTAAACGAAATTTATCACGCTTGGCGGTTTCGCGCATGAGTCGCATAAATAAATCAGCGTCCTTGTCGTCTTTTACCACCAGACCTTTACGCTCGGCCAAATGAATATTATAGCGTGTCTTGGGATGCATTTTGTTGAGTAGATCCTCGGGCGTTTGCCGTAAATCCAAAACAAACGTGGCGCGGGGATTAATATCAACAGAATGAAGAATACTGAATTTGGTATGTGGATCATTAATTGTATTGGCCGGCTCAAACCTTAAAAAAATACATTTTTTTATTTTCAAGTACTCTGCAATTAATCGGTATGCTTCATTCAACATTCTACATTCTACATTCTTTTTAAACACCGGCCCGCGCGCGCAAAACGCGTACCGCCAACCAAACGGTAATCTATGGTATTCAACCAAAGCCTCGGCCACGGGAGTCTCGTTGTCCAATATCGCCAGACGCTCAATTTCCTTGCCTTCGCGCGACAAGATTTCTTCCCATTCGTAAGATTGATTAAACGGCGCATCTTCGGCGTCTTCTTTGAGCCAGCTATTGACCATGTCAAATTGTGATTCAATTTTTATCATAACATTATAATATTTCCTTTAATTTCCGACCCAATTTAATGGCGCAAAGCCCGCCGTCATCGCGTTCAAAATCAAATTTTTCCACCCGCATGCCTAGTATATTATCATAATCACGCTCATACACAAACCAGCCACGCGATTCATAATATTTTTTTCGTTCTTCGGTTAACTCCGCGTCATTGGATAAAACCATATCCAAGGGACGCGGTAAATACAATTGAATAGAGGAAATAAACTCGCTTAATTTCTCGGGGCCGGTTTCGCCGTTATTTTCTAATTTGTCGCCGGCAATATAAATAATTTTTGCTTTTGATTCGGCAATCGCTTCACTCATCCCATCCGGAAGCAATGACGCCACCACACTGGTATAAAAGCTACCAGGCCCAAGCAAAATATAATCAGCGGACATGATCGCACGGCGAGCTTCTTCGTAAATTCGGCCAGACGGTTCCAGCCAAACTTTTTTGATTTTCAAATTTCTATCATATTTCGGGCGGTCTAAATTGGCTTCGCCTTTGATAATCTGCCCGTCAATTAATTCGGCCGTCAATTGGGTCGTCTCCAAAGTGGCGGGATAAACCCGGCCGACCGCTTCTACCGCTTGCCCCAACGCCTTGAGCGCGGCCATAAAATCACCGGTATAATGTTCGCTCAAAATCAAAAATAAATTTCCAAGGTTATGCCCGTCCAGTTGATCAGTATCAGTAAAACGATTTTTATAAAATATTTGTTTCAATGTTGGATAATCGTATTTGGATAAAGCCAAAGTGGCGCGCATAATGTCGCCGGTCGGCAAACCGCGAAATTCTTCGCGTAAACGCCCGGACGACCCGCCTGAATCGCTCATGGCGATGATGCCGGTAATATCAAACAAATCAACGTTTTGTTTTAGCGCGACAAGCGAGACAGCCGACCCATTGCCGCCACCGAGTACCACAACACGCATTGATTTAGACTGAGACATACTTATTCAACAGTAACACTTTTCGCTAAATTCCTCGGACGGTCAACGTCGCGCCCCAAAGCCACGGCTGTGTGATACGCAAATAATTGCAAAGGAACCGTATTCACCAGCGGTTCAAGTAATTCCATGGTTGGTGGAACATAAATCACATCATCGGCAAGATTTTTCACTTCGGCATCACCCTCGGTGGCAAGCAAAATAATCGGAGCATGGCGCGCTTTCACTTCCTCAATATTGCTTCTCATTTTTTCGTAAAGCTGGTTTTTCGTCATAATGGCAAAAACCGGAAACTCGGGCGAGAGTAAAGCAATCGGTCCATGTTTCATTTCCCCGCCCGGATAGGCCTCGCTGTGAACATAGCTCACTTCTTTTAATTTGAGCGAGCCCTCCAGGGCCACGGGATAATTCACACCGCGCCCGAGGAAAAAATAATTTTTATACTTTAAATATTTTTCCGCGATTATCTTTATCTGTTCTGATTGATTTAATACCATCATCATCTTGTCTGGAATTTCCAACAAAGCGGTAATCAAACGTTCGCCGGTAGCCACGCTCACACGATTTAAACGTCCAAATTGTAAAGCATGCAAAATCAAAACCGCAATCATATTGGTGTAAGCCTTGGTGGAGGCAACCGCCAGCTCCGGCCCGGCGTGAATATAGGTGCCGCCATCGGTCTCGCGGGCAATGGTTGACCCAACCACGTTCACCACACCGCGCACATACGCGCCCTTGCGTTTGGCTTCGCGTAAAGCGGCCAGGGTGTCCGCGGTCTCACCGGATTGCGATATCCCCAGCACCAATGTGTTCGCATCAATAATCGGGTCGCTGTAACGAAATTCTGAGGCAATTTCCACTTCAGCCGGAATGCCGGCCAAGCGTTCAAAGGCATATTTACCGGCCTGAGCTGCATACGAAGCTGTCCCGCAAGCAATGAGTATCACGCGTTTAATTTTCCGCATTTCATCATCAGTCATATTGAGCCCGCCCAGATGCGCCGTGCCCTCTTCAACATGCAATCGTCCGCGAATGGCGTCCAAATATGTTCGCGGTTGGTCAAAAATTTCTTTGAGCATGAAATGGGCAAAGCCCTGCTTTTGCGCCTGCGCTTCATCCCAATTAATTTCCGAAATTTCTTTGTGGATTGATTCGGCGCGCAAGTTGACAATATTCAAAGTGTCGCGAGTAATTTCAGCTGCCTCGCCATCGTCAAGAAAAATAACTTTTTTGGTGTGCGCCAGCATGGGCGACGTGTCCGAGGCAATAAAATATTCATTCTCGCCCACGCCAATGGCGAGCGGACTGCCACAGCGCGCGGCCACCAAACGGTTCGGGTCGCGTTTGTCTATCACCACCAGACCGTACGTGCCACGGACTTTGGCGAGCGCCGTGAGCGTTGCCTTAAGTAAATCGCCACCGTAATATTTCTCAATCAAATGCGCGAGGACTTCGGTGTCTGTCTCGGAAATAAACTTATGGTCGCTTAATTCGTTTTTCAATTCCCGATAATTTTCAATAATACCGTTATGAACGACAAAAATATTATTGGCGCAATCCGCGTGCGGATGGGTATTAGCTTCGGTGACACCGCCATGCGTGGCCCAGCGCGTATGCGCTACGCCAATCGTGCCGGAGATTTTTTCTTGGGAAATTTTTTGCGCCAAATTATCTATCTTGCCGATTGAACGAAAATAATTCACGCCATTGTCCAAGACTACCAAGCCGGCGCTGTCATAACCGCGATATTCCAAACGGCGCAACCCATTAATTAGAATCGGTGTTGCTTCTTTTTGGCCAATATAGGCGATAATTCCGCACATAATTTATACATTATGAGCAATTTCCAAGTGCTCTTTTGTGTTGATACCTATCGCCTCACGAGCGTTAATATTTACCGAAGACAATGGCACGCCCTCATCAAACGCCGCCTTTACTAAATCTGTCAGGTACAATTCTCCGGCTGCATTATTGTTCTTTAAATTTTTTAGATTTTTCCACAACCACTCCGCGTCAAAACAGAAAAAATTGGTATTAAGCTCTAGAATATTTAGTTCTTTCGGCGAAGCATCTTTCTTCTCCACAATTTTAATAATATCACCCTTGTGGTCGCGCACGATTCTGCCAAAATCATAAAATTGCGCGCGCCAGTCATGAAAATCCGGCACAGTCACGGTCATGAGCGTCAATATATTATTACGCGTTACATGATCATCAATCAACAAAGCCAGAGACTGAGAAGTGATAAAAGGCATGTCGCCGTTCAAAACAATAACAGGATCTGCTTTGCCCGTCAGTATATTCTCGGCCATTAATACCGCGTGACCGGTGCCGAGCTGTTCGGCTTGCACGGCATAATCTACCCGGTCGCCCAAATATTCACGCACTAAGTTGCTGTCGTCCGGCACCACCACCACCGGTTTGATTTTGAGCTCTTCTGCACTTCTTACCACATAATCCACCAACGGTTTATCGTGGAGCAAATGCATCACCTTGGGTAATTCACTTTGCATTCTCTTGCCTTTACCGGCGGCGAGAATCACAACGCCGATTTTTTTATCTGAGTTCATATTTAGAAATATATTTTTTCATTTGATTATAATTTTTAAAATACGGAATTTTACTTTTTTTGCAATCGCCAACTTTCCAATATGACGAATTGAACAAGGTCAAAACATTAATTTTTGTAAATAATTTTTTTATCATTAGATTTTCCTCCAAATTATCGTTGATGAACAAAATTTGCTTTTTTCTTAGAATATACGGCCGTAAAATTTTGTCTTTGCCACCGCTAATTTGGATAATTTTATCAAATAAACCGGCTATTTTTAGGGCTTTGACTTTCTTTGCTTGGAAGTCTTTGGTTCCGGCCGTGAGCAATATCACTTTATCGCAAACAGTCTGTAAATACTTCACAAAATCAATGGCGCCGACTTTGCGATAATCATTTTTCAGGAGGTTGTTTAACGCCAAAAACTCTTTCCGTCCGGCCGGATAACCCGCCAGTCGCACCGATTCAATCTGCTTTTCAAACGTATAGTGAAAATACCCCATCTTTTTTAATTCAGCCGCGGACCGATAGGCGCGCGTAAAATCCGCGCGCGTAATTCCCAACGGAGAAAAAACTTTATAAATATCATCCTTAAATTTTTTCGTATTAAAAATCGTATCATCCAAATCCACAAAACAATAATCAAATCTCATATTCTATTCCACAAAGAATCAAAAATTCCTTTTTGCGTTTCATACACGCCTTCGTTTTCTATCACCACGCCAACCGGTTCATCTTGCGCGTTGAGTGAGATGTAAGCAGTATGCCCCGGATAAATAAAGATATATGTCGGCGTATCTACTTTTGCGTCCAACCATTTGCGTTCATCCAAGCCGTGGAGCTTACCACCCTCGCCAATGGCAATGGCCAGAACTTTAATTCCTTTGGCCACGCGCACATCGCTGAAATTCGGAAACGATTCATAAATATGTTCGCGCAATTCCGCGGCCGAATAAATACGATAGGTTTGATCTTCCGCGTTTTCGCACACCGCGAGCACATCTTCCAAAATTTGCGCGATTTCTTCGCGCTCATAATACCGCGCGACAGGACGTTCCCCGCCTTTGTCATAGAGTGATTTCAATTCAGGAATCATTTTTTGGATATTGTGCTCGGCATCGCGCAATTCGGAAATTTGTTTTGAGGCCAGATCCAAAAGACGCGACGGGTCCTCGGCCACAAAAAATTGTTTGGTATCTTTTTCATAAAAATTTACCAGGCCTCGTTCTTTCAAATTTTTCAAAACTTCGTACACGGTTCCGCGGTTCAGGTCGGTCTTTTCCGCCAATTTTCTGACCGAAGACGGGCCCAAACGCAAGATTTCAAAGTAGAGCAGGGCCTCTTTATCGCTTAAACCGGCTTTTTTGAGTATTTCTATGTTCATACTAGGGTTTTATTGTCATTTTTTGGCTAACACTATTGTTGATAACGCCTCAATTTTGGCTAATCTCATTATATCACTAACAAAATAGCTGTCAAAATTTCTTTGACAGCTACCTGTGGATAAGTTGGGGATGAGTGGACGGATTTTTGTGAGATTAGCAGAAATGGCCATTAAGTATTCGTTATAATATGGTAAGCGACATTGAAGAAAAACCAAAACAAATAAACCCATAAACCAGAGACAGAAATGATAACATGATGAATCCTGCTTTTATACCCCAAAAATTCTTATTTTTTGCAACAGATGCTATATTGTAAGCAAATAACAAACAAGACATCACTATAGAATATATCAAAAGGCCTCGTATAAAATTCTTCTGGTCAACTAAATAATAAACTGTATAGAATGGTATGATTGCACCAATTAACAACACTACCACATTTGTAACTATCACCGACTTTGTTTTGAACATAGAATATTATTTGATTTCATTTAAATGAAATTGCAAAGTGTAATCATACCAAAATTCGAGAGAGAACCCTCGAATTTCATTTTTTGAATATCGTATTTTTTTATTTTATCCACCAATGGCGATGGTGAAAGTCAACGCAAACCAAATTAGTAACAGATATGCAAGCCATGCAATAAAAAATAGTATTTTAATCCACCATTTTTTTTGCGACCCTGCAAACATTACAACATTAAATATAACTAAAAGCGCTGACACAATCGCGGACCATATATTTAAATTATACACCAGACTATTCCCGATATCTGACCAATGCTTATCAAAATAGTATCCTGCGACTTCGGCCGGTATTACTCCGACTAAAAGTGCCACTATATTAATACCGATAACATCTTTTGCATTTGCGCAGAACATTTTAAATTTATCCATATCTACGATTTTAGATTTTAAAAAATATAATCTAGAAATTCTTTAACTCCATTTTACCATCTTTTGTCTCAAATGTCATATTAACTAATCCTGCATATTTTTTGAGCAAGAGTATCTGCTTCAAATTTTTTCCAGTGATTATTGTCTGGTTGGAACGAGTATTATATAACGCATTTAACAAGATATCATTTTTATTTAACTTAACAGTTTGAGAATACAGAAGTAAGTTGGCTAAATTTTTCTTGTCTTTCTGAACAAGATACGACGATGTCAGTGTTTGAGCGGTGTCCGCGATGCTTCCGCCATTGTAGGATAAATTCTTGATGGTAAAATTTCTAATATTAGTAATTTTTGTAATGCTTTTATCCAGCGTGAATCTTATCGTGTTGCCACTTTGGTCGGTGATCAAAACTGTCTTAGTGGTCGTGGAAATAATGACATCGGTATTACTGTGGTCCTCGCCCGTAATCTTTAGATCTTCAGTGATTGGGTCAAAATATATTGACGCTTCCGGCGGTGTCAGATCTATCTTAAGCATTTTTATCTGCGTTCTTTCGGTGTTGCCGGCTTTGTCCACTGAATAATATTCAACCGCATACTCGCCTTCATCGCCTATCGTCATTTGTCCGTTATATTCTTGCCACTCCGACGAAGTGCTGACACGATAATAAGTATGTAAAATATTATCCGCGAGGTTGTCTTGAGCAATTAGATTAAATTTAACCGGAGTTTTTGACCAGTTGTCCGCGTTTAATTCGCCTTCAGATATTTGCAATGTGGTTGATGGCGGTACCATGTCGGTAATTTGATCGGCTTCAAGTACAGAAGTGGCTTGAATAGTGGAAGTGGCGTAAACCGTGGAAGTGGAGTTCGTATTCGGATCAAATACCTCCTGCGCTTGATAATATTCAAAATTTGTATTTGGTTGGTCAGTATCTGTGACAACCAAACTGCCGGAATTAAAATCAGGATCGGTAATGACAACGTCCTTGAAATATGCGGATTTAGTCGGCGCATCTTCATTAACATTTGTCACGCGCATGGAAAATGTACCGGTGGCATAAGGGTCCAGTTCCACGCGATAAGTATTTGCGTTATTTTCTTCGTCAAAAGGCAGAAAGACAAATTTGTTATCCCCTATTTGTTCATATGACGCACCCGGGATGTTTTGATCCAAAACTTGATACATGACTGTCTGCCCGTCACCGGTCGTCGTGGTGTATGTGGCGTAACCAAGATGATTATTATTTTGATCGTAAACATTTATCGCAACCGGGCTGTGAATGGACAACGCCGTGCCGCTCAACAGAAAACTGTTGTCAAAAGCTACAGCAACACCGGACGGAAGTATGGTCAACAAACTGTCGGGGTCAGAATCGGTCAAAAGGTGAACGATAAAATCACGCGATTTCGCGTTCTCGCTCAACATTGCACTGTGTACTGTATTTTTTATATATATTTTTTTGACATTTGAAGAATTCAAATAATCCGCGCTCTGTTTCGGCACTGTCCCGTCGCCAGTGGTAAAAACCGGATTGAACTCCGTAATTTCGTTGGAAGCGGGCGTGGAATTTGAATTTGAATCTACATGAGATGTTGAGCGCTCGCCGATCTTTGTTAGAGTCGGAATATTACACCCGACAATATTATATATTTTAAGTGTTGACGACGGGCTAATCTGAAAACTATCCAACGCGTCAATGTGAAGTTGCTCGGCAACATCCAGCAAATTGGCGTTGGCGTCTTTACTTATTAAGCGAGCTTTTGTTTGATTATAGTTCAAGTCGCTGTATGGCCACGTTATGTTTAGCGGATTATATGCATTGATATAAGAACCGACCACATCAAAATATTTTTGTGAGGGTAAAAGTTCGTAAAGCAAAGTCATGTTTTTGGCGAGTTTCTTGACCTCCTCTGGGTTCAAAACTGCAATATCCAAATTATCACCATAAACAATTTCTTTATACGCTTTGGGAGACCCAAGGTGTGGCACGCCAACAAATACAATTCTGTCTATTTTGTTTTCCATTTCCCTGTTTTGTAGGATCATATTTTTCACGATGATACCGCCCGTACTATGAGCAACAATATCTATCTTGCCAGATTGTGTTGTACTCGTTATTTCATTAACTGCATTCTTTAAATCCTCGCTGTGTTTGTTTATATCCAAACGCCAGTCATAGGGGAAGATAAATAAGTCAACACCTTCAACATATCCAATGCTCTTCAGAGATTCAATCAATCCCTTTAAATAATCGGTTTTAACAAATTTGACGCTTATTTCCCTTACCACGTCCGTTACCCCCACACCATTATCCAATGGATTGCCACTCTCATCTTGCAACAATACATCCATAAAACTATCATCGGCACTGCTAATCATATTCCAAATATTCGGCCAGATGACGACATTATCTTTTGTTAATTCACTCCCTAATATCCCCGGCACGATCACGATCGGGGTGCGCTTATTATTTGGTTCAAGATAAAAATCATGTTGTACTAAACCACAGTCGCCACTGTTAGCGGAAATGCTATCGTAAGATATTGTGGAAGTGACGAATTTATTCGCGACCACCTGGATGTTAAAATTGTTGCCGACACCCGTTGATGTTGAAAAATTGTATACACCGGAGTTATCGGAAAACGCTTGAAGTCCAGCTCCAACATACGGAATACAAAATACATCACTGCGTCCCGCATGGGCGGCAAGAAAGTTGGCGCAAGATTCATTTGTGGCAATAAAATCATTCAAAATCATGCGCACATCGGCGCCGACGATTGCTTCATTTGTGGATGTACTATAAATATGGCCATTGAAAGAATCTCGACAAGGCGTAATATCCACCAATATTTGGATGTCGGCGTTAATTTCAGCAACCGGACGATTTATCCAAGCGACGCCATTCGCATAAGTTGAACTTGGGGAAACAGCGGCGTATGCCTGCTCGTAGATAGCCGGGGCACCAACAATGTGCAAATAAAATTTCACTAACGCATCTTTATCATATATGACCGGTAAAAATGTATAAGTATACCAGTTTAATGGGCGCATAATATACGGACTTTCATTGGCCCAGACATAGGATCCGACACAGGCCTCGCCCACGAGATTATTTGCCACTTGGCAGACCCCGGGTTTCATCTGCGCTGTTCCGCCGCCATCTATACCAATGCCTTTAATCTTTATAGAATTTATTTTGCCTTGAACAGGCATTTGGAAAATTTGAAATGCTTCGCGGGTATAACCCGGAGCAACTGTTTGTGTATTACTAACATCGGCATAAGTGGCGTAAAGGGCTGCATCTGCTTCAGAAATAAATATGAGTGAAACACCAACGACCAACATTACGCTAAAAATATATTTTGTATAGATGCCAAGTTGTATTTTCATAAATGAATATTTATATATATTTATCAAATGGGCTCCCTATTTTTTCACCGCCCAATCACTTGAGCGGCCCTTCCCAGGGAAAAAACAAAAAGCCCAAAAAATCATTTTTGAGCTTCTGATGAGCTTCGTTAGTTGAGGAAATTATACCACAAAAATTTATATCAGTCGCGTGTGGATAAGTAAGTAAATTTTATTTTCCAAAATACCCATCACTTCCAAACACCTCAACATTTTTCCGTTTGTACATTTCTTTCAAAGCATCGCGCGCCGGACCGAGATATTTCCGCGGGTCAAATACTTTTTTGTCTTCATTCAAGATTTTTCTGATGCGCGCGGTCATCACCAACCGTCCGTCCGTGTCCACATTTATTTTACAAACAGCCGAGCGCGCGGCCGAACGCAATTGTTTTTCATCAATGCCAATCGCCTCCTGCATCACCCCGCCCGCGCTATTAAACTCTTTGACCGCATTTTGCGGAACGCTGGATGAACCGTGCAAAACAATCGGAAAGTTTGGAATTTGTTTGGCGATTTTTTGGAGCAAGTCCAAACGTATTTCGGGTTTAACGCCCGCTTTGAACTTATACGCGCCATGCGAGGTGCCAATGGAAATCGCGAGCGAATCAACACCGGTTTTCTTTATAAAATCCGCGGCTTGCGCTGGGTCAGTATAATGCGATACATCCGAGTGGACGGTTTCCTCAACACCGGCAAGTACGCCCAACTCCCCTTCCACGGTTATTCCGTATTTGTGAGCGTAGGCCACAACTCTTTTTGTCAGGGCGATATTTGCTTTGTATGGCAGGGCTGAACCGTCAATCATCACCGAAGAAAATCCGGATTGAATCGCTTCTTTACAAAGTTCAAAAGTATCGCCATGGTCCAAATGTAAAACCATTGGAATCGGTTTTAATTTTTTTTCTTTGGCGATTCGTTTCATCATTTCCAAGGCGCCTTGAGCCATGTGAATCAACAGGGTTTTATCCGCGTAATCTCGCGCTCCACGAGAGACCTGCAAAATCACCGGCGATTGCGTTTCCAGGCAGGCCATAACAATCGCCTGCAACTGTTCCATGTTATTAAAATTGTAGGCCGGAATGGCAAACCCGCCTTTCATGGCTTTTTTAAACAGGTCTTTGGTGTTTGCGAAACCGAATTTTTGATAGAGGTACATAAATAATGATTATTGTTTAATGTATTGATTTTATCACATCAAATAACTAAAAACAAATATATAAAGGACTCTAAATAAAAAAACCCGCGCTGAATTGTTCGTCTGAACTTTTCAACACGGGAGGGATATTCGAGCGTGCTTCGCTGCTACTTATCGACGACGACGCATTCAGCGGGACAAAACGCAAATGACTTGCCATAAATGCTAAAACAAATACCGAGAAAGATAAGTTCACTTTTACCCAAGAAATATTTGTTGCCAACACGTAGCTCACAATGGAACAAATCTTCCCGTATCCTTTCCTCCATGTCGGGAGGAAAAGCACTGCACCCAATGCGGTAATCATCGTCTTCGCTCAGCGCTAAATGGGTCAGCGGTATCCAACTTGGGACACCGCCATATTCAACGATGCCATTTCTTCCCTTCAATCCTTCTAGCCCAGCCTTTATCGCATTTTCTTCCGCGATCAGTAGCATTACTGATAAAGGAATCGGAACTCGCTCAATTGTAAAGAACTCTGGCAACCGCTCGACGATCATGCGACCAAAATCAGTAGCAACGTCGAGCATTATCAGCGCCCGCATAAAATACGCATCTGTCATCTGACAGATGACCTTCCAATTCTTAAACATGCTTGTTTCTCCTTGTTGGTTTTGGAAACTGTTTACAAAACAAATCATAGTGTATTATGGGTGTTTTGTCAATATTTAACAACCACTCGGAATGACACCGAAAGATGCTGAAACAAGTTCAGCATGACGCGCTGTTAAACTAAAAACAACCGCATATTTTGCGGTTGCCTTGATTGATTTTGATACCAAACACATAGTTCAGGCGCCGGCCTACCCCGCACTAGACGCTTCGCGTCAATGCGGGACTTCGCGCCTCGCCTACGGCGAGTCGCTACGCTTTTGCTTGTCCTGTGCGTTGTGTTATTTTTGTACTAAAAAACCGAGCACATAGTTCAGGCGCCGGCCTACTTTTGCGGGTCACGCTATCATCGGCGCTGACAGGCTTAACTGCCGAGTTCGGGATGGGATCGGGTGTAGCCCCGTCGCTCATGGCACCTGAACTATGTGTTCGGTCTGCCCCGACCTTTTGCGTCGGGGTTAAATTGGCAATGTAAAACAAATTCTGCTGAATATTTACCCTGTTAAATCCGGCTTTGCCGGTGCCGCTTCGCGGCAATTTAACGGGGTGAACACTACTAAATGCTTTCGTTGTGTGCTCGACCGATTAGTACTCCTCCGCTCAATACATTACTGTACTTACACGTAGAGCCTATCAACCTCATAGTCTATAAGGGGTCTTAACGAACGTTAATCTTGAAGACGGCTTCACGCTTAGATGCTTTCAGCGTTTATCCGTACCGAATATAGCTACCCGGCAATGCTCCTGATGGAACAACCGGCACACTAGAGATTCGTCCTTCCCGGTCCTCTCGTACTAGGGAAGAGCCTTCGCAACGTTCATCGCCCGCAACAGATAGGAGACCGAACTGTCTCACGACGTTCTGAACCCAGCTCGCGTACCGCTTTAATTGGCGAACAGCCAAACCCTTGGGAGCTTCTCCACCCCCAGGATGCGATGAGCCGACATCGAGGTGCCAAACCGGGCCGTCTATGTGGTCTATTGGGCCCGATCAGCCTGTTATCCCCGGAGTAGCTTTTATCCGTTGATCTTCCACCTTCCTATATAGGATGGTCGGTTCACTAACTTCCGCTTTCGCGACTGCTCGGATTGTAGTCCTTGCAGTAAAGCCAGCTTGTGCGTTTGCGCGTCCAGCTCGATTTCCATCCGAGCTAAGCTGACCTTTGTAAACGCCTCCGTTACATTTTAGGAGGCAACCGCCCCAGTTAAACTACCCATCAGCCACTGTCTCTTCTCCCGGATTCACGGGAGAGGATTAGGTATAAAATCAGCTAAGGGTGGTGTCTCATTGGCGCCTTGCGGCTCCCACCTACGCTGAACATAACAAACCTTATACCAATAGCAAATTGTAGTAAAGCTTCACGGGGTCTTTTCGTCTAGTTGCGGGTAGGAGGCATCTTCACCTCCCTTGCAATTTCACCGAGTACTTCGTTGAGACAGTCGCACCATCGTTATGCCATTCGTGCAGGTCGGAACTCACCCGACAAGGAATTTCGCTACCTTAGGACGGTTATAGTTACCGCCGGCGTTCATCAGCGCTTCGGTTCAAGACTTGCATCTCTCCCCTTAACGTTCTGACACTGGCCAGGCATCACCCCCTATACATCAGCTTACGCTTTAGCAGGGAGCTGTGTTTTTGATAAACAGTCGCAGTGCGTCTTTTGTTGAAACCCTTCTTGCGAAGGGCGGGCCTTATCCCGAAGTTACGGCCGCTGTATTGCCTAGTTCCTTAACGAAGTTTCTCTCGTACGCCTTGGTCTTCTCGACCTATCCACCTGTGTCGGTTTACGGTACGGATTTGCATAGCTTAGCGAAAGTCGCCTTTTCTAGGCACCACGTCTCCTTACGTTGGCTCCACCCGGAGGTTTCACCTTCCCCTTGCGGGACGTGTATAATCAAAACACGCGTAAAGTTTAATGATGCGCAACGACTTCCAAACCATGCAAAGTGCGGGAATATTAACCCGCTCTTCCATCGACTACGCCTTTCGGCCTCGCCTTAGGATCGACTAACCCAGGGGCGATTCTCGTTGCCCTGGAAACCTTGGATTTTCGGCGGGCAGGATTCTCACCTGCCTTTTTGCTACTCATGCCTGCATTCTCACTTCGTAACACTCCACCATGACTCGCGTCTTTGGCTTCAGCGCGTTACGAACGCTCCTCTACCAGTGCCGAGTGGAACTCTAAATCTAAATATTCATGTTTTATCTTAATCATTTACTGATAAAATTTGCTTCGCAAATTTTATCAGAGAAATGTTTATGATGACATTTGGATTTAAAGTTCCACTCGACAATTCGCATCTTCGGCACCATGTTTGAGCCCCGGTACATTTTCGGCGCTAAAACTCTTGACCAGTGAGCTGTTACGCTTTCTTTAAAGGATTGCTGCTTCTAAGCAAACCTCCTGGTTGTTTAAGAATTAGAACCACCTTTTACACTTAACATGGATTTAGGGGCCTTAGATAGCGATCTGGGCTGTTTCCCTTTTGACAATGGCGCTTAGCCGTCACTGTCTGACTCCCGAGTTGTGACTTCCGGCATTCGGAGTTTGATTAAGATTGGTATCCCGAAGGACCCAGACCTCATCCAGTGCTCTACCGCCAGAAGGAACGCTCGAGGCTAGCCCTAGAGCTATTTCGAGGAGAACCAGCTATCACCGAGTTCGATAAGAATTTCTCTCCTATCCACGACTCATCCCCTAGTGTTGCACGGCTAGTGGGTTCGGACCTCCCGTTTCATTTCTGAAACGTTCATCCTGGTCATGGATTGCTCACCCGGTTTCGGGTTATGCGCATGCCACAAAGTTCGCCGGTTAAGACTCGCTTTCGCTGCGCCTCCGCCCCAGAGGGGCTTAGGCAAGCGACATACGCACACTCGCAGGCTCATTCTTCAATAGGAACGCAGTTGTGGAATAAATCCACGCCTGCTCCTTGTAAACATATGGTTTCAGATACTATTTCATCGCCCTCTCCGGGCTGCTTTTCACCTTTCCCTCGTGGTACTAGTCCACTATCGATCACCAAAAGTATTTATCCTTAGACCATAGTCGGCCCAGGTTCAGACGGAATTTCACGAGTTCCGCCCTACTCAGGAACGCTTACTACAAATAAGTTGAGATATTTCGCGTACGGGACTATTACCCTCTATGATCGTTCTTTCCAGAACGGTTCCGCTATAAACCAACTTAATGCCCGGTTTAACAGGTAACCGGCATATGCGCCCTACAACACTATATAAACAACGGCCTGTCCTTTAATCTGCAGTTCATAATTTAATCCGAAGATCAAACAATCACTGCAAAAACATTTATATAGTTTGGGATGTTCCCTTTTCGCTCGCCACTACTAAGGGAATCTCTGCGATTTATTTTCCTCTGGTTACTGAGATGTTTCACTTCACCAGGTTGTCTTTACGCACCTATGTATTCAGTACGTAATTCCGTCTTGCGACGGTGGGTTTCCCCATTCGGAGACCTCCGGGTCACGGGTTGCTTGGGACCTCTCCGGAGCTTTTCGCACCCTGCAACGTCCTTCTTCGTCTTTTAGTGTCAAGGCATCCACCATATGCTCTTAATGAAATTGCACACAACAAAAACACTCAATAGTGTTTGCTGTGTCTACCCAGCAGATTATCTCGCAGGCTGTGCAAGACATTGTCTGCTTTACATTGCGTTGAATTGTCAAAGTCCAATCAAGTCAATCAGATGAACTTTTTCAACCTCATCTTTGCCGCCGCACAAAATCGGCGGAAAAGTGAGATAAAAAACGAACCGCTTGCGCGGCCCGTAAATATATCGGTTGGAGCCGCTTGGATGCTATGAGTAAGATTTGGTTGTTTGAATGATGTCTTGCATCACCTATCTTTTACAAGAGTAAAAGTCTTACCCAGAGGTCCAAGCGGATACGATTTGTATCCTGTTTGATGGACGTGGTTCCGACTGAGTCGGAATTAATCGTGTGCAAATAATAACAGATGTTATAAATTTTGTCAAGGGCTGTTTTGGGGATTAACTGTGGAAAAGTCAAAAGGCCAAAATTTGCCTGAAAATAGGGCTTAAACGCGATTATATTATAACGATAATCGCCCCGGGCGCGTCCACAGTGGCTTCAATAAAATTATAATTTTTCAAAATTTTTTTAACTCGTTCATTAAGCACGCCAGAGCCAATGCCGGTGATGATCCTCACGCGCGGTTCATGCGCTTCCAAACACTGCGTCAAAAACATATCTACTTCATACTCAAAATTTTCCGCGGAAGACAAATGCAAATCCAATTCCGGCATTTGGTCGTCAATTTCCGCCGCTAATTTTTTGGCATCAATTAATTTCATAGATTTATATATTTTAGCAGAAAAAAATTTGCCGGCCAATGCACATGGGCACTGACCGGCGGGGAAAGAGCGGGGGGCTCTAGACGAACCGGTATCCAATGACCTCGAATTGGCCATTGAGCCCGGTCGAACGCTTGAAGTACTCGGTCTCGCAACCGACGCACGCGGCAATGAGCCGCGCGATGGACCTGAGGCTGGTGTACGTCAACGGGTCCGAGAACAACAGCTTGTTGTCGTTTGTCCCGTCCGAGAAGTACACGCTATCGTCCGACTTCTCGTGATCTCGCGGCATCCCCACCATGAGGAGCTCGGGATGCTCCGAGACAAAATAGATTCTCATGCCCTTCAAAAAATGAATCTGGTTACCGGCGTGATCCTGAAAATTCATATTTTTTTCTCCTTTTCTAGTACGTCTGAGAATCGCACAGCGGGAACACCTCGAACAGGTCGTCGATATCCCCGATGCAGGTCCACTGCAGGAAGTCCCCTTCGCCAATTTGAACCGTAATGGTCAGGGCGTCACTCTTTTGGAAATCCACGGATGCGACATCCTCATCACCGCCCTCACCATCTCCAATAGACCCAATCGGCCAAAGACAGTTTTCGGCCACGACACCACCGGTAGTTTCATTGTCTATTGCGATAAGCACGGTCGCGGCATTGTAATTCGTCATAACCGCTTCGTACGCCGTGTCGCCGAAAAACGCGAACCGGATGGTGACGGAACAGAATTCCACAGTATCGAAAGTAATATCTGCGTCCGAATCGCTATCCGCGTCAGCATCGGCATCGGTATCTACATCCGTATCCGGCCCCGGATCTTCGTCCACGATGCAACCCGGGATGCCGATGAGCGTCAATATGACTAATACGACACCGAGCAACGCGAATATCATAATTCCAATATTCATGAGCAGTCTACACATTTTTCCTCCATCACCGGATTATCCCTGCCTGCCGGCAGGCAGGCGCCGGCACGGGTTATGTTGTGATAGAACATCCCACAAACAACAAATAATAGCACAAAACAGCCTTTTTGTCAATAGTATCTTTAATATTAGAAGATTCTAATCTTAATGCACCACCTAATGGTAAAATATGGCTTTATCCATAAAGGTGGCGGGTATGTCAAATAACTTAACGTTTTACGATCGGCAGAAACTGGCCTATTGGCTGAGAACAAA
>Ga0265297_10000869_pt1 | contig 80036 bp, 63 predicted proteins | sample Munlanlwell13791_FD_192502 | JGI IMG/M metagenome (GOLD analysis project Ga0265297, IMG submission 192502) | Leachate microbial communities from a municipal landfill in Southern Ontario, Canada - Leachate well 137-91 | ecosystem: Engineered > Solid waste > Landfill > Unclassified | place...
ATTCCGGCGACAATCCGGGCTACCACGTGTCGCATGGCTCGCACAGCTCGCACGGCAGCCATTCCAGCCACGGCTCGCACGGCAGTCACGGCTCCCACTCCAGCCACGGCTCGCACGGCAGCCACGGCTCCCACGGCTCGCACGGCAGCCATGCCCGGGGAGGTTGGTGCTGAATAAGGTCATCCGCAAATTCAAGATCGCGGTCACCTCGTCGTGTTCCTTGCGCTGCGCCTATTGTTTCGTGGATAAGGGGGCCGGCCAGGACGTTTCGCGGGAGGGCTCGGCCGCCGCCATCCGCCTCTTGGTGCGCTCTCCCGGCGCGGATAAGAAGCTGGAGCTCTACGGGGGCGAGCCGCTGCTGCGTTTCAGACGCGTCCGGCAGATCATGGACGGCGCCCGGGCGGAGGCCCGCGCGGCCGGGAAGTCCCTGTCCGTCTCCATAGCGACGAACGGTGTGGCGGTCTCCGACGAGCAGCTGCGCTTCCTTCGGAGCCGCGGCGCCAAGCTGTCCGTGAGTTTTTCCGGGACGGACGGGGTCCACGACCGCTTCCGCAAGACACGGACGGGGGCGGGCTCGTTCAGCCGCGTGGTCGCCAACCTCCCGCGCGTCTTCTCCACCCTGGGGAAGGATGCCGTGGACGCGATCTTCTGCGTGCATCCGGAGGGGGTCGGGACCATGGCGCGGGACTTCGAGGCCCTGATGGGTCTCGGGTTCGAGCACGTGAACATCGAGGTCGTCCACGGCTTCGCATGGAAGCGGCGGGCCAGGCGGGAATTCTCCCGGCAGCTCGACCTCATCGGCGAAAAGGTCCTCTCCAGGATCCGGTCCGGAGGACGGATATTCCTCGACACCTTCTTTGACTTCCTGGATCCCGGCCTGAAGCGCTTCGGCGCCTGTCCCTTCTACCGCGACCTGGAGATGTTCCCGGGAGGGGAATACTCCTTCTATCCGTATCCGTTCGTCGTGCGCGGGGAGGTGGAGCGCGTGGCCGTCGGTCACGCGGCGCAGGGGCTCATCGAACGCTACCGCGCGTGCCGCTTCGAGCCGCGCAGCCGTCGGTGCGCCGGCTGCCGCGAGCAGTATTATGTCCTTCGGCGCATCGCCCGCGGCAACGAGCCCTACCGCGAGCGGACGAGGTTCCTGGCGCGGCTGCTGAGCCGCATCCTATCCGAGGCGAAGTCCGCGCCGGCCTTCCAGGCTTACGCGCGCGAGCTTTGGGCGCGCGCCGGGGGCCGGCAATGATGCTCCGCACCCGGCCGGTCTTGAAGACCTGCGAAGTGATCCTCAACTACGACTGCAACGCGCGCTGCCTGTTTTGCTACCACGCGTCCGATCTTAGGGGGAAGGATCTGCCCCTGCGCGACGCGGCCAAGGCCCTGCTGGCCGGACGCAAGGAAGGCTGCTGGATCGCCTATTTCATCGGCGGGGAGATAACGCTGCGGCCGGATCTTCCCGCCATCCTGGCCTTGGCCAGGAGCCTAGGATATCCCTGCGTGCAGGTGATGAGCAACGGGCTGCGCCTTGCGGATCCGGTCTATGCCCGCAGCATCGTGGACGCGGGAGCCAACCTTTTCCGGATATCCATCCACGGACACGACGCCGGGCTGCACGACAAGCTGGTGGGTGTTCCCGGCGCGCACAAGAAGGTCATGCGGGCCCTGGATAATCTCCTCGGTCTTGGGGCCGAGATATCCGTGAACCATACCCTCAACGCGCTCAACTACCGGACGCTGCCGCTTTTCATCGAGGGGCTCGTTTCCCGGTTCCCGACGCTCAAGGACATCAACATCATCTTCTCGCATTATCGGGGCGAGATGTCCGTCAACCAGGACCTTCTCAAGGTCCGCGTTTCCGAGACGGCCCCCTACGTTCTCCAGGCCATGGATATCCTCCTGCGACGGGGCGTGGCCGTGGAAGCGCCCATGCTGATCAACTTCACCCCGTGCATACTGCCCGGCATGGACCACCTTCTCGCGGAATGGGAGAGGCTCGATGACCCCGGCGACGACGATTTCCTCGTGCACCCCGAGGGCTTCACGAACCGAGTCTACCGGATGAAGGAGGAGGAGCGGACCAAGCCCAAGAGCTGCCGCCGCTGCGTCTATGACCGGCGCTGCCTGGGTTTCGAGAGGGAATACGCCGCTCTCTACGGGACGAGGGAGTTCCGGCCGCTCTCGGAACTCCCCGAGCCCTTCCCGATCCGGCCGACCTGGTCCAGGCTCGAACGCATGGGGCCGCGGCCATGACGCGAACGGTGGACGACGCCGTCTTCCGGAGGATACTCCGGATATCCGAGAGGAGCAATTACACGGGAGCCCCGAACCCCTATCCCGCGCTTGCCGCCTGGGATATCCTGCGCGATGACGAGCTTGTCCGGCGCGCCTGGACCGGATCCCGGGGAGCGGATAGGGGGCTCTACGTGCACATCCCGTTCTGCCGTTCCCGCTGCAGGTTCTGCTTCCTCCCCGTGTGGGGAGCCGGGGACCGCGGCAGGGTCGAGCGCTATCTCCGAGCCCTGCTGCGGGAGGCCGGGATCGCCTCCGGCTTGGTCGGCAAGGCCGCGTTCCGGTCCGTCTATGTGGGAGGCGGGACCCCCACGCTCCTCGCGCCCGGAGACCTCGAGCGGCTGTTCGACGGCTTGAAGAAGGCGTTCATCCTGGCGCCGGGCTGCCAGATCGCGCTGGAGGCCAATCCGGACACCCTGCAGACCGCGCTCGCCCGCAGACTGAAGGGGTTGGGCGTGAACTGGCTGACCCTTGGCGTGCAGAGCCTCGAGGACGCCGTGCTCAAGGCTTCGGGCCGGACGCACACCGGCCGGCAGGCCTTCGCCGCCTACCGGGCGGCTCGGGCGGCAGGTGTGGAGGGGATCAACGTGGACCTGCTTTTCGGGCTCCCCGGCCAGAGCCCCTCGGGCTTCCTCGCCGACGTGGAGCGCGTGGCCGCTTGGCGTCCGGACCAGATCCACCTCAACACCTACGTCAACGCTCCAGGGACCGCCCTGGCGCGGTCCGGCCTTCGGGTGACGCGCGGGACCTTCCACGAGCTGCTCCGTGCGCAGGAGTCCGGTTTTGAGCTTCTGTTTCGGCGCGGCTACACGCGGATCGACGCGGATTCCGCCGGACTGACCGCGGATTCCGTGAACTGGCAGGGCTCCAGGGCCCTCGGCGAGGGCGCCGGCATACTGGGGCTCGGGGTGGTCGCGGTCTCCTACGTCCCCGGACGTTTGAGGTACGTGAACACGAAGGACATCGGGATCTATGTGGATGCCCTGGAGCGGGGGCGGCTTCCGGTCGAGCGGGGGATCGAGCTCTCGCCGGACCGGGAGATGCGTCATTTCCTGCTCAACGCCCTGGAGCACGGGGGCGTCATCCGGAAGGGGGATTTTCGCCGTATCTTCGGGGTCCTTGCGGAACGGGAGTTCGGAGAGGAGTTGGAAAGGCTGAAAAAAAAGGGGGTTTTGAGGGAGGACGCGGACTCCTACCGGCTGACGGACCATCCGGGGGGGATATTCGAATACTCCCGAAATTTCTATGAGCCCGGCATCATCGAAAAGATCGCGAACCGGTACCGGCTTCAAACTACCAGCCGCTGAGCGGGTGAACGCTCCGGCCTTCCGCTTCCAGAATCTGCGGGGCGGCGTTCTCGTCACGAACGAGTGGGGCTACCATCACCTCCTCTCCCCTGGGGAGTTCCGGTCCTTCCTTGCGGGCGGGCCCAAGAAGAAGGAGGCCTTGTGGGTGGAGCTCCAGCCCAAGGGGTTCATCCGCGACCATCTGGACTTCCAGGAGCTCGCCGGGCGCTGCCGCGTCCGGGACCTGGTGGGCTGGCCCGGCCCCAATCTGCATGTCATGGCCCTGACCTCCGAGTGCGACGCGGCGTGCGGTTATTGCAGCGCGGGGTCCTCCGGGAAGGGCGGCAAGCGCATGTCCCTGGAAACGGCGCGCAGGACCGTGGAATTCATATTCTCCACGCCCGGGCCGGAGATCACGATCGAGTTCCAAGGCGGCGAGCCGCTCTTGAACTGGCCCGCCCTGGAGTTCACGGTCCTGTTCTCCAAGAAGCTCGCCGAAGCCTCGGGGAGGAGGCTGCATCTGTCCCTGATCACCAACTTCACGGCCATGGACGAGGGGCGGCTCTCCTTCTTGGCCCGGGAAGGCGTGTCTTTGTGCACCTCCCTGGACGGCCCGCGCGAGGTTCACGACGCGAACAGGGGGGCGGGCAGCCACGAGAAGGTCTGCCATTGGCTGGGCCGCGTCAAGAAGCTGCGCGAGAGCGGGGAGTTCCCCATGGACCCGCCCAACGCGGTCTGCACGGTCACCCGGGCCGCTCTCGGCCGGGGGCGCGATATCGTCGACGAGTTCGTCCGCCTGGGCCTGGAGAGGGTGCAGCTCGGGCCCCTGGACTTCCTCGGGCGCGCCCGGAGCTCTTGGGGAGAGGTCGGGTACAGGCCGGCGGAGTTCGTGGAGTTCTACCGCGCGGCGCTGGACCGCATCCTGGAACTCAACGCCTCCGGGACCCGGGCCTACGAGAAGGCGGCGCTGATCTTCCTCATCCGCATCCTGCGCCAGGAGCACTGGAGATACCCCAACGTAGACGTGCTCTGCCGCCTGGCCTACGGTCCGGACGGCTCGATCTATCCGTCCGACGAGGCGAGGCTCCTCGCCGCGAACGGGGACGCCGTGTTCCGGATGGGGAACGTGGCGGACGCGCGCTACGCGGACCTGCTGGGCCATCCCGCGGCCAAGCTTTCGGTCGCGTCGGCCTACTTCGGATCGAGGCCCAGGTGCAGCCGTTGCGTCTGGGCCCCGTACTGCCGGATATCGCCGGCCATCCATTACGCGGCGCAGGGGGACCCCTGGGGACGGCTCCCGTCGAGCGACCGCTGCGCCATACACCTCGGCGTCTTCGGCCTGATCTTCGAGAGGCTGCGCGACGCGGCCAAGAGGAAGGCGCTGGAGTCATGGCTGGAGTACAGCAGCCGCTAGAACGACGTCTCTCCCGCATCGAATGGCGCGCGGACCGCAGGCCGCGCGTCTGCGAGGTGATGCTGAACGCCGAGTGCAACGCCCGGTGCCTGTTCTGCTACAACCCGATGGAGGACCCGGTGTTCCGGTCCAGGAGCATGAGCGTCGAGCAGGCGGCGCGCTCGCTCGCGGTCGGGCGCCGCGAGGGATGCTGGATCGCCTGCCTGATCGGCGGCGAGCCCACGCTGCGCGCCGACCTCGGGAAGATCGCGCTCCTGGCGCGCAAGCTGGGTTATGCGTGCGTCAAGGTCGTGACGAACGGGCTGAAGCTCTCCGACCCCGCCTATGCCAGGAGCTTGGTCGATTCCGGGGTGAACTGCTTCAACATCTCGATCCACGGGCCGTCGGCGGAGATACACGACCGGCTGGTGGGGGTGCCCGGGGCGTTCGAGAAATGCCTCCGCGCCCTGGAAAACGCCAGGGACCTTGGAGTGGCTCCCGGCGTGGACCATGTCTTCACCCGAGTCAACGCGGAGCGTTTCCCGGAATACTTCGAGATGATGCTCTGGCGCCACGAGGTGAGCTATTTCAACATGATCTATCCGCACTACCGAGGGGTCATGGCGGGACATCGTTCGGAGCTCGGCATCCGTTACTCGGAGCTGGCGCCCCATGTCCGGTCCGCCATGCGGTCCTTCCTCCGGCACGGCCTGCCGGCCTTTTCCAGGGTGTTGGTCAACTTTCCCCCGTGCGTCCTTCCGGGCTACGAGCACATCACGGCCGACTGGGACGCCGATCCCGGGGGACGCGGCGAGCCTCTTTTCGGGACCGACGGGACCCGCAGCAGGATGGACGCTATGAAGGCCGCCCAGCGGGTGAAGCCGCCCCGGTGCCGCCGCTGCGTCTACGACGCGCGCTGCCTCGGCGTGGACCGGGAATACGTCGAGCTCTTCGGGAGCGGCGAGTTCGTCCCGTTGAGGAGCGTGCCGGAGAGGGCGCCGATCCGCGCCCTGTATGAGCGATGAGACGCGTTCTGCTCGTGAACATGGAGGAGGCCCCGGAAAACCTCCATCTGGAGATGGCCTTCGTGCGCGCAGCCGCGGGCCTCGCCGGCGTGGAGCTGGACGTGGTGCATTCCTTCCGGTACGAATACGACTTCATCCCGCGCGTCGTGAACGCGAAGGGCTTCCGCATGAGCGCCGGAGCCTTCGCCCGGTCCGGCGGCGCCGGGAGGGGCTATGACGCGGCCGTCTTCCTCGATGTCCCGAAACGGAGGAAGCCCTTGGTGCCGTGGCTCGCCGTCCTGGCGCGGGGGGCCTTCGCGAGGAGGGCCCTGGTCTGCAACCATCTGCTGGATCAGCCCTTCCCGGCCGAGTCCGGTGCGGCCATGAGGCTCTTCGACCTGGCCTTCCTGCTGCGGCACGACGACGCGGCCGCTTTGGCGCCTTTCTTCCGGGAGGGGGCCTTGCGGAGCCATGATTACGCCCTGGACTGCGCGTACTACTCCCCGGACGGCGACGGACCCGACGAGGGATACGTCTTCTCGGCGGGAACGACCTATCGGGACTACGCGCTCCTCTGCGAAGCGCTCGCCGAGACGGGCCTCAAGGCCAGGATATTCGCGGACGGCGAGGATGCCGACGCCCTGGCGGAGCGCGAAGGGGTGGTGTTCTTCGCCTTCAGCAGGAACCTCGACCGCATCAAGCCGTCCATCGCGCGGGCCCGCCTGGTGGCGGTGCCCATCCGGAGCGAGGCGGTCAACCCATGCGCGGGGCTGACCGTGACGCTCATGGGAATGGCCATGGGAAAGCCCGTCGTCACCCGGGATACCCCGGGCATGCGGCGCTACATCCGGAGCGGGGTGAACGGGATGCTCTACGAGGGCGGCTCCGCGCAGAGCCTGGCCGGCTGCTTGAAAGAGGCCTGCGGCCGCGCCGGGATGGGAGAGCTTTCGCGCCGGGCCGCGTTGAGCCTGGCGGACATGGACCGTTTCGCCGTCGACGTCCTCCGGGAGGTCCTTTCGCTTGCCTGACATCCCGGTCTGGCCCGAGTGCGACATCCACTGCGTGTTCTGCTCGAATCCGCTGCGCGGGTTCCGGGGGACGAGCGAGCGCTACAGCCTCGACGAATTCCGCAGGAAGTGGGAGCTCTACAGGTCCGGGCAGAAGGTGTTCCTGAAGTTCGACGGGAGAAGGGATTTCTGCAGTCTCACGGGCGGCGAGCCGACCCTGCATCCGCATTTTCTGCGCATCCTGCGGATACTGCGGCACGATTGCCCGGGGCGGAGGATCCGGCTCCTGACCAACGCCCGCCGCTTCTCTTCGGCCGAGTTCGCGGCGTTGTGCCTGCGCGTGGGAAGGACCCCTTTCGAGGTCGCGGTCCCGGTCTTCGGCTGCGACGCGGCGAGCCACGAGTCCATCTCCCGCACCCGGGGGAGTTTCGCCCAGACCCTGAAGGGGCTGGAGAACCTGTTCCGCTACCGGCGTCCGGGCCAGCGCGTCGAGGCGAGGGTGATACTCCATCGCATCCAGCTGCCCCACCTGGGCCGGCTCATCGATTTCCTCGGGACCAAGTTCCCCGAGTTGGATGCGCTGGAGCTGCTCTTCGTGGAGATCGAGGGGCATGCTGAGGCGCGCTGGAAGGACTTGCGGGTCACCATGCGGGAGTGCGCGAGGGAGGTCGACCGTCTGCTTCCCGCGCTCTCGCGCCTGCGAGAGTTCCGGCTCCTGCATTTCCCGCTTTGCGTCGTGCCGCGCAGGCTGTGGCCGAAGGTTTGGAATACCCTGGACCCGATCAAAGTGTGCTTTCCCGTGAAATGCGCATCCTGCGTCGTGCGCGACCGTTGCGTGGGGGTGCACGCGAGCTACGCCAGGCACATGGGCTGCGCGGAGTTCAGGCCGGTCCGCGCGCGGCCGGACTGTCCGGTCTCGGGGAGCGCGTTCCACCCATTCTTGGAGCGGGAGGAGGAATCATGAATAGGCTTCTTATTGCGGTGGCCCTGACGGGGCTGATCGGTGCGGTCGGACTCCTGGTCCTGAAACAGTTCCCTCCCGGCGGCGCCGTGCCTCCGTCCGGAACGGAACGGCCCGGACCCGAGCGGGCGGACGGTAAGCCGAAGGGGAACGGGACGGAGGACGGGGAGGCGGTGGACGCGAGGAAAAAGGCGCGTCAGGAAGAGTTGTGCAGGAGGCTGGAAGGCGATGCCAAGCGCCATGCCGAGCTGGCCAGAAAGGCTTCCCAGCGGGCGCACGCGGAAGGGACGGTGAAGAATCAGCTGGAGGCCGAGCTTCGGCGCGGCATGGACGGCCAGCGCCGCATCCTCCAGACGCAGCTGATCGGGACGCGCGAACTCGCCGCGCAGCAGGCCGCGACCGAAGCGGAGAAGGAGGCTGCCCTGGTGCGCGAATTGGCGGACACGCTGGAGGGCGAAGTCCAGCAGTGCGGGGCGGTCGGGTGGGCGCTCCAGGAGGCCGAGAAGCTCGCGAAGTCGGCCCGGGGGATCGCGGGCAAAGAGGCTACCTACAGGCCCGCGGACGCGCCGGCCCCATGAAGCGGGTCCTCGCCGGGCTGGGGCTGGCCGCCGCGGCCCTGGTCCTGCTCTTCTTCGGCAGGATCACCGACATCTACTGCGATTGGCTGTGGTTCGGCGAGGTCGGCTATCGGTCCGTCTTCCTGACCCTGCTCAAGACCAAGATCGCCGCCGGCTTGGCCGGCGGCGTCGTGACCTTCGTCGTCCTCTACGTCAATTGGCTCGTCGCCGCGCGGGTCTCCGGCGGGGCGGCGGATCGCCCATCGTCCCCCGCGGAGATCCTTTTCCGGGAGAAGGCGTCGCAGCGGGTAGGGCGGATAGCGCCATGGGCCTGCCTGGCCGTCGCCGTTTTGGCGGGCAGCGCCGTCTCGCGCCAGTGGAACAGCCTGCTGCTTGCCTTCTGCGGGCAGCCCGTCGGCGCGGCGGACCCGCTCCTCGGGATGGACATCGCGTTCTTCCTTTTCACCCTTCCCGTGCTCAAGGGCCTGCAGGCCGTCTGCGCGCTGCTGCTTTTCTTAGGAGTCCTTCCAGCGCTCGCCGTCTACATCCCGGCCCGCGCCGTCCGCTTCGAGGGCGGCCTGCCCAGGTTGGACCCGGGCCCCTCCCGCCACCTGCATCTGCTGGCCGCGCTCCTGCTGGCGGTCCTCGCCTGCCGCTCTTGGCTCGATCGCTACGGGCTCCTCCTGGGCTCGGAGCACGTGGTTTTCGGAGCGACGTATGCGGACGCGAAGGCGACGCTTCCGGCCCTGACGCTCCTGGCCGCCGCCTGCCTGGCCGCCGCCGTCTTCCTCGTTTTGATCGCCGTACGCCGGGCACCCAGCCGGAGGGAGACTGGCGCGATCGCGGCCGGAGTATTCCTCGTCTACGCGGCGGGCAGGGTCGCGCCCCACTTGCTCCAGAGGCTCGTGGTCCTGCCGAACGAGATCGCGATGGAGAGGCCGTATATCGAACGGAACATCGCCATGACGCGGGAGGCATTCGGCCTGTCGGGCGTGGAGGAAAGGCTGTTCCCGGCCGAATCGTCGCTGGCGCCCGGCGACCTGCCCGGGCACGCCGACACGTTGGACAACATACGGATATGGGACTACCGCCCTCTCTACGAAACCTTCGGCCAGCTCCAGGAAATCCGGCCGTACTACCGCTTCGCCGGGGTGGACAGCGACCGCTACTGGATATCGGGCCGCTACAGGCAGGTCATGCTCTCCGCCAGGGAGCTGGACAGCCTCAAGCTCTCCAGCCGCATATGGATCAATGAGAACCTGACCTACACGCACGGCTACGGCCTGGTCATGGGCCATGTCAACGACGCCAGCCCCGAGGGTCAGCCCAAGCTCCTCATCCGGGACATACCGCCGGTCGCAGCGGCGGACCTGGAGGTCGCACGGCCGGAGATCTATTTCGGAGAGCTGACGCACGGCTGGGTGGTGGTGAACACGCAGGCCAAAGAGTTCGACTACCCGCGCGGGGATGAGAACGCGTACTGCGAATACGCCGGCCGGGGGGGGATCCCGTTGTCCAGCCTCCTTCGTCGGCTGGCCTTGTCCATGAAGGTGCGCTCGCTCAAGATGCTCCTCTCCTCGGACGTATCCGCGCGGAGCAGGGTGCTCCTGATGCGGAACATCCTGCAGCGGGCCGCCGCGATCGCACCGTTCATCGGCTTCGACAACGATCCCTACCTGGTGCTGGCCGGAGGGCGGCTCGTGTGGATCCTGGACGGCTACACGCGCAGCCGGTCCTATCCCTATTCCACGCCGATGGGGGGGATCAACTACATCCGCAATTCCGTCAAAGCCACGGTGGACGCGTATGACGGCGCGATCCGCTTCTACGCGAACGATTCCGGAGAGCCGATCCTCCGCGCGTACGCCAGGGCTTTCCCGGGACTCTTCAGGCCCATCGACGAGATGCCGCGCGAGCTGCGCGCGCACCTGCGCGTCCCGCGCGGGCTCTTCGATCTGCAGTCCCAGACCTTCGCCCGCTACCACATGGCCGATCCGCAGGTGTTTTACAACCAGGAGGATCTGTGGGCCGGCCCCAACGAGGTGCTCTCCGACAAGCCGGTGCGGATGGAGTCCTACTACACCATCATGCGCCTGCCGGGGGAGGAGCGGGCGGAGTACGTCCTGATGACTCCGTTCACGCCGGCCGGAAGGGACAACCTCATCGCCTGGATGGCGGCCCGCTCGGACCCGCCCCACTCCGGCGAGCTGCTGGTCTTCAGGTTCCCGAAGGACAGGCTGGTCTACGGGCCCATGCAGATCGAGGCCCGGATGAATCAGGATCGCACGATCAGCCAGCAGTTCACCTTGTGGGGTCAGAAGGACAATCGGATCATCAAGGGGAACATGCAGGTGATCCCGGTCGGACGGTCGCTGGTGTACGTGAAGCCCGTCTACCTCCAATCGCAGCACGGCGGGATCCCGGAGCTCAAGTCCGTGGTCGCGGCCTACGGGGACTCTATCGCTATGGAAGCGAGTCTGCCCGCGGCGCTGTGGCGGGCGGTGTCGCAGCCGGTCCCGTTTCGGCCGTCCAGCCCGGGCGGCCGGCGGACTCCCCTGGACGCCCTCCAGCGCGCCCGGGAGCGGCTGCGCGGCGGGGACTACGCGGGCTGCGCCGCCGCTTTGGACGACCTGGAAGCGGCGATCGGGGGCGCGCGCAGGCCGTGACGGAGGCGCGCGCTCTCAAGACGGTCATCTTCCTGGGATACCGCTGCAACAACCGCTGCGTCTTCTGCGTCTCGGCCGATAGGCGCGCTCTGGCCGAGAAGCCGCTCAAGGACGTGGCCGCCCAGATCGCCCGCGCCGCCGCGGAGGGGTCCCGCTACCTGGAGTTCGTGGGGGGGGAGACCACCATCCGGGACGATATCCTGTCCTTGGTCCGCTACGCCCGCCGCTGCGGGTTCACCACCGTGTGCATGGCGACCAACGGACGCATGTACGCCTACCCGGATTTCGCCAAGAGCATGGTGGACGCCGGGTTGACCGACGTCCTCTTCTCCATCCACGGCGACAAGGCCGGGATTCACGACGCCCTGACCCGCGCACCGGGCAGCTTCCGGCAGCTGCTCGACGGCATCGCCAACCTGCGCCGCCGCGGCTTCGAAAGGATCGGGAGCAACACCACCATCGTGATCCCCAATCTCAAGAGCCTGACCGGGATCGGGCGGCTCATCCTCGGGCTCGGGATCCGCAATTCGGAGTTCATTTTCGTGGATCCCAACCATGGGGGCGCGTACGAGCGTTTCGACGAGCTGGTGCCCCGGATCGCGGAGGCGGCTCCCCGCATGCGCGAGCTCCTGGACCTGGGCCGCGGAAGGAGCCCGCATTGGTGCGTCCGCTACGTTCCGTTGTGCCACTTCCTGGGGTACGAGGACCAGGTCAGCGAGACCATCGAGAGGAAGCTGTTCCACACGAGGCATTTCGCCCCGGAGTTCCAGAACCTGGACGTCGAATCCTCGCGCCGGGACTTCGGCCGAGTCCGGCCTCCGCGCTGCAGCGGCTGCGCCCTCTACGACGAGTGCGAGGGGATCTTCCGGGAGTACTACCGGCGCCGCGGGGACGCGGAGCTTAGGGCCGTGACCCGTGCGGGCCAGGATCGTGGATAGGCGGGACGTACAGCGTACCGAGCTCCAGGCTTCCGGGCGCGGTCCCGGGGAGCAGGCGCGCGAGCCGGGAGGTGGTCAGCCGCCTGAGGCTGTCGCGCTTGACTCCGGAGGAGCGGCAGCAGACCAGGAGCGCCGGGTGGTCCTGAGGATAGGCGCTGCGCAGCTGCTCCGCGAAGGCCTCCACCCCCCCGGGTCGGCGCGCGAGGGCGTGCAGGTCGAAGACGATCGTCGCCGAGGAGGGGTCCAGGAGCCCGCCGACCGTCGAACACGCGCTGACCATGCGCACCCCGCAGCCCGGGATGCCGTTGAGGCCGAGCAGGCTCCAGACCGCGTCGAAGGAAGAGACGGCGTCGAGGCACCGGAGCTCCGCGCCCTGGCGGGCGCACTCGGCCGAGACCTCCTCCCGCAGCGAGGAGAGGAAGGACGCGTTCCCGTGGCCCACGAGGCCCACCCGGCGGCCGGCCTTTGCGAGACGGGCCGCGGTCCGGGAGGCGCGCGCGAAGCCGGGGTCCAGGCCGGAGCGCGAGGTCGGGAACACGGCCAGCTTGGAGCGGCAGTGGAGCAGGCGCTCCAGGTGCGGGTGCCCGTCGCTGAAGATGAGGTCGCAGCGCCGGAGCTCGAGAAGGGTCTCCATGGTGATCTGCTCGGGGCGCATCCCATAGGAGCAGAGCAGGACCCAGCCGCCGGGCCTTCCCTCCGTCTTGCGCGCCATGGATGGATTCTCTCAGATAGCAGGCGGCCTTTCAAGTGACCGCGGCGCTCGAGCGTCTCGCCATGCTGCCGACAAGCCTGGAGATATACCTCACCACCGCGTGCAACCTGGAATGCTCCTACTGTTCGAGCCGGCGTTGGATGCGCGAGGGGGCCCAGCGGATCACACTCGAGCGTCTGACCCGGGCGGTGGACCTGTTCCTCGCGTACGCCGGCCCCGAGGCCGCGCGCTTGGCCGGCGGGGACCCGTCCCCGCTCAGGACCATCGGTCTGACCGGCGGAGAACCTCTCCTCGAGTTCGAGCTCCTCTCGCGCGCGATCAGGTACATCCGCCGCCGTTCGGACCGGCTCGCCGTGGACGTGGCCACCAACGGCACGCTCCTGGACCGCGCGAAAGCGGCCTTCCTGCTGGACCGGGGAGTGGACGTGACGGTGAGCATGGACGGCGACGCCTTGACCACGGATCGGCACCGCCGGTTCAGGGGCGGCGGAGGCGGGAAGGTGTCCGAGCGCATCCTCCGGAACCTCGAGAGGCTGCCGCGGGACCAGCGGGCCGGGCTTGGGGTCATGACGACCTTCACATCGGAGACCGTCGGTCGCGCGGTGGAGGCGGTGGAGTCCCTGAGGGGGTTCGGATTCAAGGAGATCGTGCTGGACTTGGACATGTACGAGATTTGGGACCGCCCCAAGCTCGCGCGTCTGCGAGAGGCGCTGTCCCGGCTCCGGGCCTATTACGTCCGGGAGATGGGACGGTCCCCGTGGCCGCATCCCTCCGGGAAGCTCTTCGGCTTCGCGTTCGAGAACAAGCTCGGGGCCGCGCGCCCTTTTCCTCCGCCCCCCTCCTTCTCCCTCTCTCCCGACGGGGCGTTCTACCCGAGCGACCTCCTCGGCACCGGTCCCATCGCGGGCAAAGACTACAGGATCGGGGACGTGGAGCGCGGCATCGACTTCCGCAAGCTTGGGCGGGTGTACGCGGAGTTGTCAGCCCACCTGCGCGCGCTCCGCTGCGAGCGCTGGGTCCTGCCTCCGGTGGAGAGGTACTTCTACGCGCTCTCGACCGGACGGGACCCGCGGCGGATGATGCGCGGCGACCCGGCCGTGGCGCGCGTCTTCCTCGAGGAGCTGGGCCCCTTCGTGGACATCGAGACCGCCCTCGCCTCGGCCGCGCGAGAGCGGTCGTTCGGGGATTTTGACCATCCTCCGAGGCGGCGGTGCTCCAGGGAGGTCCGCTCGCTCCTGCTGGGCGTGGATCCTTCCCCGCGCCGGCCCTCTTTGGGCAGGCTGCGGGAGCTCGTGGACTATGTCCTGTACTCGCCCGGGAAGGATAAGGAGCTCGTGCTCCGCGGCCGTTTCGACGGGCCGGCGCGGACCCTGTCGATCTACGCGCAGCTCAAGGCCCTCAGGCTGGGCAAGAGCCTGCGCGTGGCGGTGGAGGGCGGCATCCCGGACCAGGACGCCCGGAGGGTCGTCCGGGACTGGGACATCTTCCTGGGCGTGCGGGGCGCACGAGAGCCGTCCAGGCCGCGCTTCCTGCGATGTCCATGAACCGGACCTTGGCCCTGCTCCTGCTGGTCTCGCTGTGCGGGTGCGCTCCGCGCGAGCCGTTCGACGCCGCGTACCTGTACGGCGACATCCATTCGCCCTTCTTCAAGAGGAAGGGGGATGTCTACAAACCGGTCCGCTACGGCGCCGCGGCGGAGCCCTTCCCGGCCCGAAAGCCTCCTTCCGAGCGCCGCGTCTTCATCGTCGGCGGCTCGGTGGCCTGGCTCTACGGCGACCACGCCGACGAGCTCGCCCGCATGCTGGACCGCGCCGAGCCCGGGCTGCGGCACCGCGTCGTCAACTGCGGCATGCACGGCTACGACAGCCGCCGCGACCTGCGGGTGCTGCGGGAGCTCGCGGGCTACGAGCCGGACACGGTCGTCGTGCTCAGCGGCAACAACGAGGAGTTCTTCGGTCCTTCGGATCCGCCGGCTTGGCGCGTGGCCGCGGCCCGGCTCCTGTTCGCGCGCCGGATGCTCCCCGCATCCTTCTTCCGCGCATTCCAACGGGCCGCGGCCCCCGGCGCGCAGGCCTTCGAGCAGCGCAACCGCCTGTTCGCACAGAACCTGCGCTCGATGGCGGCGCTCGGCGCGGCGGGCCGGTTCCGCGTGGTCTACTGCACCCTTCCGTCCCTCCACTCGGGAGGCGTTCCTTCCGGGGAGAGCCCGTCCGACGCCGCGTTCCTCTCCGCCCGGCTCAAGCTCGAGGCCGGCCGGGTCAAGCCCGCGCTCAAGGCGTTCTCGGACCTGGCCGCGCGCGACCCGATGAACCCCTTCTTCGCCTACTACAAGGCCTTGGCCCTGGAGAGGACGGGCGCGTATGCCGAGGCCGCGCGCGAGTACGGGCGGATGCTGGAGCTGGAGGCCATGTTCCCGCGGGATTCCATGGTCCGATGCCCTCCGTCGAGGAACGCCCTGATTCGGACCGTCGCCAAGGAGAGCGGGATGCCCCTGGCGGATTGGGAGGCGGTCCTGCGCTCCGGGTCCCCGCACGGACTGCCGGGCTTCGGCCAGTTCCGCGACGCCGTGCACTGGCACAGGCCCCTCTACGACGCGCTGTCCGCGGAGATCGCCGCGGCGGACGGCCGGAGCGCCCTCTCGCGGACGCGGCTGGGGCCCGAAGACGCCCGCTATTTCTCCGACAGGACCCTGGAGGGCCTGTGCCGGACGGGCGCGCCGATCGAGAAGACCCTTACCCTGCTGGCCGGCGTCCGGAGCATGCGCGCGCAGGCCGGCATCGGCGACCCGGCGGACTGGGGCGCGTGTCCGCAGCTGCGCATCCATCTCTGCGAGACCCTGCGCCGCGCCGGGGAGGCCGCGAAGGCGGCGGCCTGCTTCTCCGGAGCGCCGGGCCTGTCCGGATACTCCCGCGCGCTGTACGGGGCCGCGCTGTGCCAGTCCGGTGAGGCGGACCGCTGCCGCGCGGAACTGGGGGAAGCGGTCTTAGAGGACGGGAGCGGCATGGCGCGGGAGCTGGAGAAGGCCGTGCGCGAGGTTTACCCGTGACGCCCATGGAATGGCCCCGGGAGATGGACCTCTGCCTCTCGAACGAGTGCAACCTCGACTGCGGCTACTGCTACGTCCGCGGCAAGAAGCGATCGTCCCCGGACTGGCTCGGGGCCGCGCGGGTCGAAAAGGCCGTGGAGCTCTACCGCCGGCACGCCGGAGCCTCCCGGATCCAAAAGGTGAGCATCTCCGGCGGGGAGCCTTTCCTGCGCTTCGACCTGCTCCTGGCCGCCGTCCGGACGGTGCGGGACAGGCTCGGGGCCCGTCCGCGCATCGAGGTGTTCACCAACGGCACGCTGATCACCCCGGGCCGCGTGCGCGCCCTGCTGGAGCATTCCGTGGACCTGGTGGTCAGCTTCGACGGCCCGCGGGCCGTCCAAGACCGCAACCGAAGGTTCTGGGGAGATCCGCAGCGGTCGACTTATTCCGCGGTCCTCGAGAACATCAAGAGACTCGGCCCCGGACTGCGGGGAGAACTCTCGGCCGGAGCCACCTTCGACCGCGACACGATGGCCGCGATGGGGCCCAGCACGCTCTTCTTGCTGGCCCTGGGGTTCAAATGCGTCATCGTGGACCTGGACATCCTGGCCGAGTGGGAGCGGCGGGACCTGCCGAGGCTGCGCGCCTCGGTCCAGGAGCTCAAGCGTCTGCACGTCGGATCGATCCAGGACGGCTTCGGCGATGCCCCCTCCCGCATCCGGTTCGACTTCATCATTCCCCGGGTCGAGCTGGGCCAGGTCGCGCGTCCGCCGGGCCTGCGCGAGATCGCCCTGGGGCCGGACGGGTTCTTTTATCCCAGCGGGCTGGTGGCCGCGTTCGGGCCCGGGAACGAGCGCTATCGCATCGGGGACCCGGACTCCGGGTTCGACACGGAGCGCATGGCAGGCATCCTCGCCGAGGCGCGCGCCTACTTCTGCGCGCACCCCCGGAAGGGCTATAACGGTTGTCCGATGCACGTCTATTTCCATTGCCGCCTCCGGGGCGAGGACCCGGAGAGGATCTTCGCCGGGGGGGAGCGGCTTTATCTGGCCCTCGAGGACGTTGTCGGGCCGGTGATCGATTTTGAGCTCCTCATGCACCGGCTGTGTTCGGACAAGGAGATCGGGGACTTCGGCCACCTTCCGAGGGAGGTCCCCGGCCGGAGCGTCCGACGGCTGGAACTCAAGGTCGGGAGCGGGCTGGGGCCGGCCCGCGACGCCGCGGACAGGCTTCTCTACTCCCCCGGCGACGAGAAGACCCTGGCGCTCCGGAGCGGCGATCTCGGGAGGGAGTTCGCGGACGTGGAGGCCCTGACCGTCTATTGTATGATGAAGGCGCGTCATCTCGGCAAGCGCGTGAGGATCGGCGTGGCCGTCCCCCGGAGGACCGTGGGAGCGCGCCACCGGCTTTTCATGCGGGAGCACGGGATCGCGGTCGGGGAACCCAGGGGGTTCTCCGGGCTCTTCTCCGGACGCGGGGGGCGGTGAGAGTGGACGACAGGGCGCTGCGGGGCCTCTTCCGGGCCATGGACCGCGAGACCTTCCCGGAGTATCCCCAGCACTATCCGCCTCCGGCCGCGTGGCTCGACCCGCCGGACCCAGGCGAAGTCCTGACCGCCTGGCGGCGCTCCCTGCGGACGCAGGAGCAGGACATCGTCCTGTACGTGCATGTCCCCTTCTGCCGGGAGATCTGCGCCTTCTGTTCCTTCCTTTCTCGCACGCCGGCGGGGCCGGACGATATCCCCGGCTACCTCCGGGCCCTGGAGGCCGAGATCGGCGTGTACGCGCCCCTGTTCCGCAGGCGCAGGGTGATGTGGCTGTGCGTGGGCGGAGGGACTCCCTCGATCCTGTCCCCGGAGCAGATCCGACGTCTGTTCGGCATGCTCCGGGCCGGTTTCCGGCTGGCGCCGGACGCCCGCATCGCGTTCGAGTCTCACCCGGACACCCTGGACCCGGCCAAGCTGCGCGCGCTCGGCCGCTGCGGCGTTCGCTGGCTGGCCATCGGCGTCCAGAGCTTCGACTCGGAGGTCCTGCGGAGGAACGGCAGGCGGCAGGACAACGCGCGGCTCCCGGGTCTCATGGCCGAGGCCCGGGCGGCCGGGATCTCGAACATCCAGCTCGACCTCATCGCGGGCCTTCCCCATCAGACCCGGGGGACTTTCCTCAGGGACGTGGAGCGGGCGGCCGCGCTGAGGCCGGAGAGGCTCTATCTCTTCCCGTTCCAGAGGAAGCGGCGGCTCTGCGCGCACGGAGGGGCCCGGGAGCCGGCGTGGCTGTGGGACGCCTACCGGGAGGCCGTCGGCGGCCTCGCCGAGGCCGGCTACGAGCTGAGCTGCGGCCGCTGGGTTTATCGGGGAGCCGGCGGGGACTGGCCGTACAGCTACGATCAGGGGGAGAGGCCGGCGGGGAAGTTCTACTCCGTCCTGGGCCTTGGGCCGGGCGCGATCTCCTATGCGCGGGGCGCGGCGCGCTACCAGAACGAACCCTCCCTCGCGCGATACCGCGAAAGCCTCGCCGCAGGCCGGCCGTCCATCCATCGACAGGCGCTGTTGAGCGCGCGCGACGAGATGGCCAATTTCATGATCCTGCGCCTGCTCCACCAGGGGGAATGCGCGGAGAGCGAGTTCGCCTCCTCCTTCCGCCGCAGTCTCAAGAGCGTGTTCCGCAAGGAGCTCTCCGGACTCCTGGACGCCGGCCTGCTGCGCCGGGCGGGCGGGAAGTACTTCGTGACGGACCGGGAAGCGGCTTTGTTCCATGTCCGCAAGGCGTTCTTCGCTCCCGAGCTCCTGGAGAGGCTGGCCCGCGGGCTCCCGGCCCCCTACGGCCGGATGGAAGTCCGAGCGGACCTGGCCGCCCCGACCTCCTCCGGACCCGCGGTCCTCGAATGCCATCCTACCTACGCGTGCGACGCGCGATGCGCGTTCTGCTACAACGCCGCGAAACGGGGAGGGCCGCCCGTGGAGCGGATCCGCAGGGAGCTCTTCCTGGGGCGCAAGCGCTACGGGAAGGACGCCGTGGTGTTCTCCGGTGGAGAGCCGACCATGAGCCCGGAACTCCCCGGCCTCATCCGGCTGGCGAAAAGCCTGGGCTACCGGAGCATCGGGCTTGCCAGCAACGGGATCCGCCTGCGTTCCCGCGCCTATCTGGAGCGGCTGCGCCGGTGCGGGCTCGACCGGATCGAGCTGGCGCTGCATTCTCCCCGCGAGCGGACGCACGACGCCATGCTGGGGCGGCCGGGAGCGTGGCGGGCCGCCAGGCAGGCGCTCAGGAACGCGAGGGAGCTCAAGGTGATGTGCAGGATCGACTGCGTCGTCACGCGCCTCAACGCCGGCTCTTTGGCCGGACTGGTGGAGGCCTTCGGCCGCGAAGCGGGCGAGGTGCGCTTCCTCCTGCTGCGCCGCGCCGGCGGAACGCGTCCGTTCGGGAAAAACATGGTGCTGGGCTGGCGCGAGGCCGCGGACGCTCTCGCCCCGGCGCTGGAGCGGGCGAGGGAGACGGGCTGCCGCGCCGCGATCCGCGGCCTGCCCGCCTGCGTGCGTCCCGGCTGGATCCGCCACATGGAAGATCTGTCCCCCGGCGACGGCTCCGCGCCGGGCAAGAGGCGGGAGCCGGGAAGGCTCGCGTCGCCCTTGGCCGAGGCGAGGATCCGGCCGGCGCTATGCGTGGACTGCGTGCTGCAGCTGGCGTGCCCGGGCGTGGACGCCGGCATGGTGGAGCTCTTCGGAGAGGACGGGCTCGCTCCCGTGCGAAAGGCCCCGGACCCATGGCGAAACCCCGCTTCCCGATAAGTTCGCTGGATATCTGTCTCTCGAACAGATGCAATCTGGCCTGCCGGTACTGCTATTTCGACGCGCTCAACCAGGGTCCGGCGCTTAGTCTGGACGTCGCTCATATCCGGCGGGCTCTCAAGCACTACGTCGGCCTGGTCGGGAGGGAGGGGATCGACAAGATCAGCCTGGCCGGAGGAGAGCCGCTGCTGGACCCGGCCCTGCTCGAGAGCATCGTGCGGACCCTGCGCGCCGGATGCGGCCGCAGGACCGAGATCGAGCTCTTCACGAACGGGACCCTGCTGACCCCCGTCCACGCCCGGCGGCTGATGGCGCTGGGAGCGAAGCTCGTGGTCAGCATCGACGGGACCCGGGAGAGCAACGACCGGAACCGCAGGTTCCGAGGACAGCCCGGGCGTTCGGTCTTCGACGCGGTGTCGGCGAACCTCGCCGGCCTGCGCAAAGACGAGCTGCGCCGGGTCTGCGCGAGCATGACGGTCAACCCCAACACCGCGCGCTCCCTGCGCGGGAACGTGCGCTTCCTCCGGGAGCTGGGCTTCGGCGAGGTCCAGGTCAACCTGAACATCCTGGTCCCCTGGAGCCGGAAGGCCTTGTCGGACCTGCGCCGGGGCGTGGCGGAGCTGCGGATCTACCTGGGCGGGCTCGCGGAGCGCGAATTGACCTCCTTCGAGACGTTCCGCTTCGGCCTGGAGTACGTGCTCTTGAAGTGGGACGAGGACGTGCGGGCCAGCGCCGTGTTCAAGGAGATCTCGCTGGGACCGGACGGAGCCTTCTACCCCTGCGGGCTCGTGTCCACGTTCGGCACGGAGAAGTCCGGCTGCCGCATCGGGGATCTGCGCAAGGGGCTCGCCGCGGCCAGGATGCGCTCCATGCGCAAGGACGCGGTGGACCGCATCCTGGAATACGACAAGGGCTGCGGCCTGCTGAAGGTCCTGCCCAACCCCATGATGCTCTACTTCGCGATCCGGCTCAAGAAGCTCGATCCCAAAGTCATGTTCCCAAGCGCTCGGGACGCGTTCCGGGCCTTCTATGACGGGATGGGCGAGCTGCTGCGCATCGAGCGCTTCCTGGACGTCCTCTCCAGCGACGCGCGGTTCGGGGACTTCGAGCATGAGCCGCGCACCCGGACCGACAAGCCGATGCGCTCCCTGCGCATCCGGCTCGAGGGCGCGGGATCGGTCGCCGGCGCGTGCGCCTGCTCCAAGGGGCTGGTGGCGTTCCCGGGCCTTGCCGAGCTGCGCGAGTCCATCGACCTCCTCCTCTACGCGCCAGGCCGGGACAAGCGCCTCGTCTTCAACATGGACTCCGTGGACCGCGACTTCGAGCTCGCGGGCGCGCTCTCGTTCTACACCCTCCTCAAGGCCGCGAGGCTCGGCAAGGACGTCGAGATCCTCCTGGTCTGTCCCCCGCAGCGGGTGGAGGAGGAGAACCTCGACTTCATACGGACCCACGGCCTGCGCCTGCTCTACGAGCTCTCGGATCCGAAGGACGCCGCGGAGGCGCCCGGGGCCCTGGTCGTCCTCTGCTCGGGTTCGGCGCGGGTGCTGGACCGGCTCATCCGGCGGGGGGTCCGGGACATCCGACTCGAGGACCCGAGGTCCGCAGACCCGGCCTGTCCGTTCCTCGACGGGCTTTGCTCGGACAGGGACGGGCTTTGGACTTTCCATCGGGCCGGGCTCTCCGCGGCGAGCCGGCGGGGGCCGGGGCTCCCGGCGGGAGGCTGCGCGGACGGGCTCCTAGAGCGGTTCAGGAGCTGCCGGTACGACGCGGGCTCGGCGGCCTGCCGCGCCTGCTCGGCGCGGGCCGGGGGAGCGCTGCGGATGCCGGCCGCCGCGTGGAGGCCTTCGCGGCTGTTTCAGAACACCGCGTAGAAGAACGGGATGAGCACGGGCATCTCCCCGAAGAACATGAACAGCAGTATGATGAGGATCGCCAGCAGGAGCGGGACGAGCAGATAGGCCTTGCGGTCGCGGACCATGCGGAAGAACTCGGCCGCGACCGCGGTTTTCGTCGAGAAGTCCGGGAACAGCCTCATGACCGGGGTATCCAACAAAACTTCAGCCCTTTCTTGCCAGGAACGGGCCTATGGCCAGCGCGTCCATCTCGGTGCGAAGGAAGCAGGCGCAGGCGTCCCGGGGGGTGCACACGATGGGCTCCCCCCGGACGTTGAACGACGTGTTGAGCAGGACGGGGACCCCGGTCCGCCGCTCGAAGGCCTTGAGGAGCCCGAAGAAGAGGGGGTCCTGCGCCTTCCCCACGGTCTGCAGCCTGGCGCTTCCGTCCACGTGGGTCACGCCCGGGAGGACGGACCGCTTCTCCTCCCGCACCGGGACGGACAGGAGCATGAAGGGGCTTTCATGCCGCGCGACGAAGTAGTCCTGCGCCGACTCTTCGCAGACGGCCGGCGCGAAGGGCCGGAAGGGCTCCCGGTGCTTGACCCGGGCGTTGAGGGTGTCCTTCATCCTCGGGTCCCGCGGGTCGGCGAGTATGCTCCGATTGCCCAGGGCCCGCGGTCCGAACTCCATCCTGCCCTGGAACCAGCCCACGATCCGGCCCTCGGATAGGAGCTGCGCGGTCCTCGTCAGCAGGGCGTCCTCCGGCAGCCGTTCGTAGCGGAGCCCGCGCTCGCGCAGGGCGGCTTCGATCTCGTCGGCTCCGTACGAGGGACCGAGACTGGCAGTCCGCATGGGCTTGCGCTCGGTCCCGCCCAGGAGTTGGGTATAGAGGTAGAGGGCCGCTCCCAGGGAGCCGCCGTCGTCCCCCGCCGCGGGCTGGATGAAGATGCGCTTGATCGGCGTCCGTTCCAGGATGAGGCCGTTGGCCACGCAATTGAGGGCCACGCCCCCGGCCAGGCAAAGGGCGTCGAGCCCGTAGATGCGGTGGGCGTGCCGGACGAGACGCAATACGACGTCCTCGACAGCGGCCTGCAGACTGGCCGCCAAATCCTCATGCTCGGGCCGGATCTCCGATCCCGGCGTCCGCGGCGGGCAGAAGAGGGCGCTGAAGCGCGGATTCGTCATCACGAGGTCGTAATGGAACGAGAAGCAGTCCAGGTTCAGGCGGAAGCTGCCGTCGTCGCGGACGCGCAGCACCTCCTCGAACTGCCTGCGGAAGCGCGGCTTGCCGTACGCGGCCAGACCCATCACCGTCCCCTCCCCTCCGTTGACCTTGAATCCGAGGTGCGCGGTGACGGCGCTGTAGAGCAGGCCCAGGGAGTGCGGGAAACGGATGTCCTTGTCCAGCCGGACGCGGGTCCCCTCTCCCAGGCCCATGGCCAGGGTGGACCACTCCCCGGTGCCGTCCATGGTGAGGATCATGGCGCGCTCGAAAGGCGACGGGAGGAAGGCGCTCGCCGCGTGGGCGTAGTGGTGGTCCGTGAAGAAGACGCGTCCCGTGTAGCCGGTCTGCTTCCGTATGATCTGCGGGACGCAGAGCTTGTAGTTGAGCCACATCGGCAGGAAGCGGCGGAAGCTCGCGTAGGAGCGCGGGAAGGTCATGAGGTGGCTCTTAAGGATCCGCTCGAACTTCAGATAGGGCTTCTCGTAGAAGACCACGGCATCGAGGTCGCCGGCCGAGAGCCGGCCTTCGGAGAGGCAGTAGCGGATGGCGCGGATGGGGAAGTCGACCGAATGCTTCATGCGGATGAAGCGCTCTTCGGCCGCGGCGGCCACCGCCTCCCCGTCGCTGACCAGGCAGGCCGAGGAGTCGTGGTACATGTACGACAGCCCGAGGATGCGGACGCGGCCCATCAGTACTGCCTCGAGAAACGCTCTTCGGCGGCGTCGGCCGGCTCCTTCTCCGAGAACAGGGAGCCGGGGGCCTCGCGTTCGCCGAGGTAGTCCCTGCCGAGAAGGCGCGCGAGCAGGGCCGCCGGGCCCAGGGCGAGGAAATAGGCCAGGAAGATGAGGGCGTGGGTGAGCCCCCGCCCAAGGAAGGCGAGGATCAGCCGCGTGGTGGCTAGGACGTGGTTGTAGACGAAGTTGATGGCGGTGGTGAAATGGATCCGGACGCGGACCGGCATGAGGACGGCCAAAGAGCATACGACCGCCGCCGAGAGCCAGCCGAGCCGGCGCTTGGGTTCGCCTCCCTCGATGGTGTAGAAGGGCGTCTGGGTCACCCGAGCAGCCTCGCGACCAGGGTGTCTTGCTCCGGCTTGGCGAGGAACTCCCCGGTCTCGCGCTGGATGTGTTCCAGCCGTTCCCGCAGGTAGGCCCGGGCGTTCCTCTCGTATTCCTCGAAGGTCCGGCCCGGCAGGTAGAGACGCATCATCATGGCGAAGAGGATATGCTGGGTACAGACGACCTGCATGTCCTTGGTCGTCATCTTGATCTTTCCCTGGTCCGTGATGCCCAGCTCCAGGAGTTCGCGTTCCGTGGAAAGACCGTCTTCGTAGGATGGGTGGAGGAGCGTGATCTTGAAGTGCGCGTAGAGCGCCTCGAGTTCGCGCATCAGGATGCGGGGGTTCTGTTCCGCGAACTCCTCGGCTCCGACGACGGCGCCGTCCGAGGCGTAGCGTATCCCGTTCTGGAGGCAGAAAACGAGATTGCGCCAATGCAGGGACACCTTGCAGTGGCCGCAGGTGTTGAGTACGAGCCAGCCGTGCTTGCGGAAGTGCCTCCAGAAGTCCCGGCCCTCGATCTCGGCGTAGAACCTTCCGGCCGGGATCACGTTGTGGACGAATCGGGTCTCGGGGAAGCGCAGGCGCATGCGTTCGAAGTGGGCTTTCGGGAATCGGTCGGCCGCGAAGAAGCCCGGGCGATCGAAGGTGTTGCAGTAGACGGTCGGGAAGACCTGCGCCAGCCTGCATGCGGCCAAAGACGAGTCCGCCCCTCCCGAATAGAGGTGCGCCACGCCTCCGGCCAGGGCCGGATCCGAACGGTCGAGTTCATGTAGCCGCATGCTATCGCCGCGCGTCCGGAGCCGGGAAGCCGGGTAGGGCGCGCAGGAGCCGCTCATATTCCCGGGCCATCACGGCGAAGCCCTGGATATTGCAGTGGCAGAGGTCCGCGGCCAGGAAATCCCGGCGGTCCCGGAAGCGCGCGCGGAAGAGGGACCGGATGTCCGCGTAAGGCAGCCCCCAGGAATCGGCGGTCCGCCGCACCGGCGCGTATTCTTCCTCCGGATAGGAGGATAGGATGAGCCGGACCTTGCGCAGGCGCGCGGTCCGCGCCACGCGCTCCATGTCGACGCGGAACTGCTCGGCCTCGAGTTCCTCCAGGGGGCGCCGCGAGGCTTCGCGGCGGACGCGCTGAGCCTCGTAGTAGCGGTACATCAGGTTGTCGCGCAGCGCGGGTATTTCCCGCGCGGTCCGCGCGACGTCGTCGAGGCGGCCGTCGAGCTTCAGGCAGAGGGCGTGCGTGTGGAAGAGCGGGATGGACAAGGGGTCCCGGCGGAGCTTGCGCCCGGCGGACTCGGCGCAGCGGGCGTAGTCCCCGTTGAGGAACCAGGAGTAGGCCATCTCCCCCTCGTCCGCGGCGGGCGGGCGGGCTCGCGGGTCCTTGGCGCGTCGGATCTCCCACAGCCGCAGAAGGGCGTTGTCCATGGCGCTGTCGAGACCGATCTTCCCGGCATCGGCGGACCGCGAGAGTTCCCGGTACGCGGCGGCGGCTCCGGCGTAGTCCTTGCTCTGATACAGGGCGCCGGCCAACGCGGCCCGGAAGCCGAGGTCGGAGGGGTCGGCGCGGACTTGCGCCCGCAGCAGCGCGGAGGCCTCCTCGGGCTCGCCGCGCCAGAGGAGCCACAAGGCCTTGGCCATGCGGCGCTGGGCGGGGCACCGGCCGTCGGCGTCGTCCAGGACCGCGCGCGCGGCGGCTTCCCCTTCGAGACGCTCGAGCGCCTTGGCCAGGCCGGAATAGACGTTGGCCAGGGAGTGGCACGGCGCGTTAGCCGCGGCGTCCCGGAACAGCGTCTCCGCGCCGCGCGCATCCCCTTGCGCCAGTTTCCATTCCCCCAGGAACGTCCGAGCCTCCGAGTCCTCCGGGTCGGACGCGAGGCGCTCGGCCAGCGCCTGCACGGCGGCCTCTACGCGCGGGGTTTCCGGCGCGTCGCCGAGCTGGGCTCGGTACCAATCCTCCGGATGGTCGAGCCGGCTCATCAGGGCGAGCCGGACGGTTTCGAGGGCCTGCTCCCTGTCGCGCGGGGCCATGTTCGCCCGGTAGCGGGCGCGCAGGGTGCCTTCGTGGATTCCGATCCACAAGAGCTTCAAGAGCTTCCAGGTGCGCAGCGAGAGCAGGGCCCGGTCCAGGCGCCGCCACGAGGATTCATCCCGGATGGGCAGGCTGGTCCAGAAATTATCCGCTCCGATGAGGACGATGGCCGCGTCGGGCTTCCAGCGGTCCAGCTCCCCCTCGATCATGTCCGCGAGCTGATAGGAGTTCAGACCGGGTACGCCGCGGTTGATGATCCGCACGCGCACGCCGTCGGCGGTGAACCGCCGGGCAAGCTGGTCGGGGTAGGAGTTGCCGTCGCCCGTGTAGGTGAACGAATCTCCCAGGCAGAGCACCGTCCACGCTCCGTCCGGAGCGCCGGGAACGGGTCTCCGCCCGAGGAGCAGCCCGGCGGCCCGCAGCCCCAGCTCCAGAAGGCCGATCGTCAGGAGCGTTCCAAGAGCGAGCGCGAGGACCGCCGCTGCACGGGTCTTGGGACGCAGCGTCACCGGCCGATTATATCACATCGAATAATTTGGTACCTTCACGAACGGAGAGCATGTCCCGCTCCATGGATATCGACGGGCTGGCGGAACGCATCCGGGAGCTCATCCTCCGCGGCGCGAACGACGAGGCCGTGCGTCTGGCGGAGGAGCTGGCCGAGGCCGAGCCGAGGCCGCAGAAAGCGCTCCTGGCGCTGTCGTGGGCGTTCAGTCTCGGGGATGATCCCGACCGCGCCGCGGCCTATGCCGAGGAGGCCGCCCGGAGATACCCGGCCGACCTGCAGTCCTGGATCGCGCTCACGGAGGCCCGGCTGGCTTCCGGGGACGTCCTCGGGGCGGAGAGCGCCGCGCAGAGGGCTGCCGGGATCGACCCGTCGGTCGCGCACTGCAAGGCGCTCCATGCCGTGATCGCGAGGCTCAAGGATGGATGCGGGCCGCCCCTGGATGGGCCGTGCGGGGATATCCTGCGCAAGACGCGGGAAAGCCTCCAGAAGCGGTTCGCGGGGTTGTGCGGCGGCGGACGTTATGGCCAAGCCTTCAGGATCGCCGAGGACCTGCTCGTCCCCGGACAGCGCGAATGGAACTGCCTGGATGTCCTTAGATATCCATGGGGCCCCGGAGCTTCTCACGAGAAGCACCTGGCGCTCCTCCGGCGAGGGAGGCTTGAGAGCCGGCTTCGGCCCTGGCGTTCCTGTTATGAGTTCATCCTGTCAGCCTCCGGGTCCCCGGCGGTGGAGATGGAGCGGCTTTCGAGGGCGATTCGGAGCCTGCCCTTCGAGAGATACGGCTGGATGCGGTATGTGTTGATACGGCACGAATTGAGATGCGGTAGACGGGACCTGGCCGGGCTCATCCAGGAGCTGCGCGGCGTGCTCGAGCGCTGGGAGGCGGATCATCAGTCCCGCTGCCTGCTGGCGGAGCTGCTCATCGCGGACGGAAAGGGCGAGGAGGGAGCCGCGGAGTTCGAACGCGCCCGTTCCCTGTGCCCGGCCCGCCGGAGGCAGATCGACGACTGGGAGAGGGAGGCCCGGTCGCATCCGCGCGGGGAGCGCGGGGGAGGCCCGGCGTTCACGGTCCGCGGCCGGGGTTCGCGCATCACGACCGCGGACGGCCGGAGCTACATCGATTACAAGCTTTCCGGAGGGCCTCTCATCCTGGGCTACGCCCGTCGCGGGACGGCCAAGGCGTCGTGGGACGGGTCCGAACGGAGGCTGGCCGAAGAGATCCGTGCCGCGTTTCCCTCCATGGAGAGCGTGCGCCTGACCTCTTCGGGGAGCGGGGCGGCGGCCGGGGCGCTGCGCGCGTGCCGGGCTTTCACGCGGCGCGAGTCCGTCGTCACGTTCGCCGGCTGCTTCCACGGGGACTCGGATGACTTTAAGAACACTCTCCAGGTCCCTTACAACGATTCGCCAGGCGTACGCAGGCTCTTCCGCCGCGCGGGGCGGAGCATAGCCGCCGTCATCGTGGAGCCGATCGCCGCGAACATGGGCGTGGTCCCTCCCGCGGAGGGATTCCTGCAGGCCTTGCGGGAACTGACGGAACGCTTCGGGAGTCTGCTCGTCTTCGATGAGATCATCACGGGATTCCGGCTGCTCTACGGCGGCGCTCAGGCCGCGGTCGGGGTGCGTCCGGACCTAACCTGCCTCGGCAAGATCATCGGTGGAGGCTTCCCGATCGGCGTGTACGGAGGCAGGAAGGATGTGATGGCCCTGGCGGGAAGAGAGGCCGGACGGGACATCGCGGAGGCCGCGGCCGCCGGCGCCGCGGTCCTGCGTGCGCTCAAGCGGGAGGACCCCTACGGCCGCATGGAGCGGCTGACCGGCAGGCTGGCCCGCGGGATCGGGGAGCTGGCGGCGGCCTCGGGGAGGGCCGTCCAGGTCAACCGGCGCGGATCCATGTTCACGGTCTTCTTCACCGAGAAGCCGGTCCGGGACCTCGCCTCAGCCGAGGCCGCCGACGCGCGGCTTTATGAACGGTTCTTCCGTGCTCTTCTCGAAGAGGGAGTTCATTTTCCTCCCGGCCATTTGGAGGCCGCCTACTTGAGCGCGAGGCACACGGACGCGGATGTGAAGCATACGCTGTCGGCCGCCGCGAGCGCCTTCCGGAGGCTTTGAGCCGCTAATCGCCGGCCCGTGCCGCGTCGCCGGCCGCTGTCCGGGGGGACGAGGCGTAGAGGCGGTTGATCTCGGCCGCGGCCTGCGCGCAGCTTGCCGAGGGAGCCTCGGCGAGCAGTGCCTCGCAGGAGCTCTTGAACTCGGGCGGGCACTTCGACGCGTCCTTGTCCTGGAGGGCCGTGATCATCGCGGCGGAGACCCTGCACCCGAAGTTGTCCCGATAGGCCTCCGGGTTCTGCGGGAAACCCTTGCATCTCGACCACGACGACGGCAGATCGTCCGCCCCGGCGAGCGACGCGTAGGCGGCGGCGAACCCACCCGACTTATAGGCCTGCTTCGCTCCCGCGCAGAGCCGCCGCGCCCGCGCCATCTGGGGGGGAGGGGTCCCGTCCTCCACGAAGAGGGGACAGGAGTCCTGTATGTCGGCGCCGGAGAGCAGCTGGGCGGCCATCAGGAACTGCCCATGGAAGCGGAGGCATTCCAGGCTCATCGAGACCACTCCCGCCGGGGTCGCGGGGAGTATCTTGCCGAGGCCGTCCGCCCGGCAGACCCCCGGCTCGCGTTTGGCGACGGATTCGCAGACATGATAGTCCAGGAGCTTTTGGGCGAGCCGGGCCGCGTCCGCAGGGCGCATCACGAGCTGGTCGCGCTCCAGGGAAATCCAGTCCCCCCCGAGGACCCAGGTGTTCCCGTATTCAGCTGCGATCTCGGCGGGAGATGTCCGGGCTTCCTGCGTCGGGGGGGGTTCGTGCCTCCGGCACGCGGAACTCAGGCATACGGCCAGCAGGGCCGCCGCGCCGCAGACCCTATACATGTCCATTCGTGAAATGTTTTCATATTTTGAAACGCGGACGCAATAGAGGTATATACCATGCGCAAGAAGCTCCCCCCGAAGGCGATTCGTTCCGCGAAGGGCCGCCGCGGGGAAAAAAGGACGCCGGATGCGAGGCGGCGGCTCGAGTTGCTGCCGAACACCCTGTACATCTTCATCAACAGCCGCTGCAACCTGGCCTGCCGCTACTGCACGAGCGGAGAGCTGAAGAAGAAGCAGCGGCTCGTCTCCATGGACGCGGCCTCCCGGGCCATCGACTGGTACGCCTCGTGCGTGCACCCGGACATCCGCGGGCGCTACGGCCTGAACCAGAAGATCCCGTACTACATCCACATCACCGGGGGCGAGCCTCTCTTCGCCTATGACAGGGTCCGCGCGGTCGTGGAGTACGTGCAGCGCGAGCATCCCTGGTTGACCGTGTCCATGGCGACCAACGGGACCCTGATGGACCCGGAGAAGGCCGAGTTCCTCCTGGAGCGGGGCGTCGAGGTCGCGGTGAGCCTGGACGGGCCCAAATGGATCAACGACCCTCACCGGAGGTTCCGCGAGGAGGGGAAGGGCTCGGTCTGCGACCTGGTGGTCGAGCGTCTGAGCAAGCTCACGGCCCGCCACCGGAAGATGCTGCAGGCGGATCTGACCCTGATGTCGGAATCCATGAAGTACGCGGGCGAGTCCAGGGCCTACGTGAAGAGCCAGGGCTTGGGGCACATCTACTGCGTGCCGGACTGCTTCGAGGCCTGGACCCCGGAGAAGCTGGCCGTGTTCAAGGAAGCCCTCGTGCCGATGAGGAAGCAGGAGATCCTGGAGGCCATGTATTCCACGGCCGAGGACCCCTACCCGTACGCGAGCGCGGACGACGAGGAGGCATGGTGGAATTGGGTCACCCGCGGGGTCGCCCTATCACCGGACGGATTCTATTTCCCCTCTTTCGCGGCGTGCTCGCACGAGTTGAGCCGGTTCCGCATCGGCGACATCGATAAGGGCCTGGACTTCGGGAAGCTCCAGAGGGTCTGCGACAAGATCCGCGCCTGCCTCCCCCCGGACTACACCTTCGGTCCCGAGTCCGCCCTCGACAAATACTGCCACGCCCTGATCCGGGGCCTGGACCCGGCCAAGATGCTGGTGGGGAACCATCAGGCCGGGAGGGTGATGGAGGAGAACCGGCAGTCCCTGCAGAAGGCCTACCGGGTGCTGGGTCGGTTCCGGGGCGACGAGCGCCTGGGGGAATTCCGGAGCGAGCCGCGGTCGAAGGCCCGGTCCGAGATCTGCTTCCGGGCTCTGGATATCGGGCCCAGGGGCGAAAGCAATCTGGCGAAGCTGCGCCAAGCCATGGACCACTGCCTCTACTCCCCCGGTGATGAGAAGGAGCTGACGCTGCGGACGGAGGACTTGGCCGGGTCTTTCGGGCTCCTGGAATCCGCCGGGCTCTACGCGCTTTTGAAGGCGCGGTTTCTGAAGAAGCGCTTGAGGCTGACGGTCGAGGGCGGGGTGAGGGGCTTGGACGAGCGGAAGCTCCGCTTCTTCCGCGACTACGATGTCTTCCTCGGGGCGACCGGCTACGAACGGCTGGAGCCGGGCGATGTCCGGCGGGTGTCGGATTCCGCGGGGCGCGCGAACGTCTACGCGATCGTCCCTTTGGACCGTTCTTCCGCGGCGAGCCTGGGGGAGTGGATGGGAGGAGCTGCGAAAAAAGGGTTCGAAAGGGTCAAGCTGGAGCTCCAAGGCGGGGACGGGCTCTGGAGCGAAGCGGAGCTCGAGGCTTTGCGCGGCGCGGTCCCGGCGAAGACGGGGCTGCTGAACCTCGCGTGGCGCCGGGAGGCCGGGCTGGGCCGGGGCGAGCAGGACCCGCGCGCGGTGGAGGAGTTCGGACTCTGGCTGGACCGGATGCGCGGCTCCGCGCCGGTCGAAGCGGCGTATTCGGGCTTCTTTGTCCCGTGATTCCCGAGGACGAGCTCCGAAGACGGCTGACGCTGCTGCCCAGCCGGCTGAACATCTACGTCACCAACCGCTGCAACCTGGCCTGCGCGTACTGCGCGGGACACAAGCCCGAGCACCCGCCCAGGACGATCCCGCTCGAGGACGCGGTCCGGGCGGTGGACGGCTACGCGTCCCACGTGAGTCCGGAGGTCCGCGCGCGCTGCGGCGCGGATCCGAAGGCGCCGCACATCCTGCACATCACCGGGGGCGAGCCCCTGATGGCGTACGACGTGGTCGGCGCGCTCGTGGACCACGTCCGAGAGAGGCACCCCTGGATGACGGTGTCGCTGATGACCAACGGGACTCTGCTGGACCCGGAGAAGGCCGAGTCCCTCCTGGAGCGCGGGGTCGAGGTCGCGGTGAGCTTGGACGGCCCCAAGGGGACGAACGACCGGCACAGAAGGTTCCATGGAGGCCGAAAGTCCGTCTTCGACACGGTCGTCGGCCATCTCTCGAAGCTGCCGGCGCGGCGTTTGGGCGGGATGCAGGCCGACATCGTCGTCACGGCGCAGACCATGGGTTCCATGGGCGAGTCCAGGGAGTTCGTGAAGAGCCTCGGTTTCGGGGAGGTCTGCTTCGCCCTCGATTGGTTCGAGGTGTGGACCCCGGATAAGCTGGACGCGCTCAGGGACGCTTTCGCGGCGATCCGCAAGCAGGAGATGCTGGAGGCTCTGTTCTCGTCGGGTGAGGAGGCCTATCCGCGCCCGAGCGCGGACGGCGAAGAGGTGGGGTGCAATCGGCTCACTCCGGTCACCCGGGCGCTCGCCCTGTCCCCGGACGGGACTTTTTTCCCCTGCTTCGCGGCCTGCCTGCAGGAGCTGCGCGAGTTCCGGATCGGCGACGCAAAGAGCGGTTTGGACTTCGATAGGCTCGAGAAGATGCTCAAGCCCTTCCTCGCGCGCCTGTCCTCTGAAAGCGCGAGCAACCCGTATTCCACGATGAACCGGTATTGCCATGCCGTGAGCGTCGGGTTGGACCCGGCCATGATGCTGATGGGCGGCCGCAGAGTCGGGAAGGTGATCGAGGAGAACCGGCAGTCCCTGCAGAAGGCGTACCGGGTGCTGGGACGGTTCCACACCGACGAACGTCTCGGCGGGTTTCGGAGCGAGCCGCGGTCGAAGGCCCGGTCTGAGATCGGCTTCCGGGCGCTCGACATCGGACCCGGAGGCGAGAGCGACCCGGGCAAGCTGCGGCAGGCCATGGACCACTGCCTCTACTCCCCCGGGGACGAGAAGGAGCTGGCGCTGCGGGCGCAGGACGTGGCGGGGGCCTTCGATCTCCTGGAGACCGCGGGCCTCTACGCGCTCTTGAAGGCGCGGTTCCTGGACAAGCGGGTGAGGCTGGCGGTCGAGGGAGGGGTGAAGGGGCTGGGCGCGCGGCAACTGCGCTTCTTCCGCGACTACGGCGTCTTGCTCGGGGCGACGGGATGCGAACGCCTGGAGCCGGGCGAGGTGCGGCGGGTGTCGGAGGCGGCGGGGCGCGCGAACATCTACGCGGTCGTCCCTCTGGGCCGTTCTTCCGCGACGAACGTGGGGGAGCGGGTAAAAGGCGCGCTGAAGAAGGGGTTCGAGAAGGTCAAGCTGGAGCTCCGGGGTGGGGACGGGCTCTGGAGCGACGCGGAGCTCAAGGCCCTGCGCGGCGCGTCCTTGGCCGCTGAGGTCCTGCTGGGCCCGTCGTACAGGGGCGAGCAGGACCCGCGCGCGGCGGAGGAGTTCGGACTCTGGCTGGACCGGATGCGCGGCTCCACGCCGGTCGAGGCGGCGTATTCGGGCTTCCCGCTCCCGTGATTTGCAAAGACGAGCTCTGGAGGCGGGTGAAGCTTCTGCCCAGCACGCTGGACATAATGGTCACCAGCCGCTGCAACCTGGCCTGCGCGTATTGCTCGAGCCGGGGGTTGGCGGGCCAGGACAAGACCCTGGCGCTTGAGACCGTGCTGCGGGCCGTGGACTGGTACACGTCCTGCACGAATCCGGAGGTCTACAAGGCCTGCGGTCAGAAGATGACGGCTGTGTACTCCATCAACTTCGCCGGTGGCGAGCCGCTGCTGGAGTATGAGCTGGTCTGCGCGGTCGCGGACCACCTGAGAGAAAGGCATCCCTGGCTCATGGTGACGCTGGCCACGAACGGGACCCTGCTCGACCCGGCGAGGGCCGAGACCCTGATCGACAAGGGGGTCCGCATCGCGGTGAGCCTGGACGGCCCCAGGGAGGTCAACGACCGCCACCGGAGGTTCCGCGGACGCGTGGGCGCGTCGGTCTTCGATGCGGTCGTCGGCCATCTCTCGAAGCTGTCGGCGGAGCGTCTGATCAAGATGGAGGTCGGGGCCACCGTGTCCGGCCGGACCCTGCCGGCTTTGCCGGAGTCCGTCGCCTATCTGAAGAGCCTGGGTTTCGAGATGGTCTCCGTCAATTTCGACATGTTCGAGAGCTGGACGGAGGAGCGGCTGCGCTCCTTGAAGGGGGCGCTCGCGTCCCTCAAGAAGCGGTACCTTTCGAGCACGCTGAGCTTCCCCAGGACGTCCGCCATGCGCACCGCGAACGTCTTCTTCGAGTCCCTGACCCGGCTCCTGCATCAGTTCGACCTCACCTGGGAACTCGTCTTCGGCCCGGACGGACGGTTCTATCCGTTTCCGGCGGCCTGCACCCTGGGCCTGGAGGAGTTCAGTCTCGGCGACTCGCACAGCGGCGTGGACTTCGACAAGCTCGAGCGGATCTTCGCGGACGCGCGCCTCAGGGTCCCCAAGGAGGACGGCTTCAACCTGTACGCGTTCCTCGACCGCTATCATTATTCCCGGGCCATGGGTCTGGACCCGGACGCGATGGTGCAGGACGGCTACAAGGCCATGCGGATCCTGGACGCGGAGTTCTCCGGCCTGGCCTACGCGGACCGCGTCCTGGAGCGGCTGGAAATGGACAAGGGGTACGGCGACTTCGAGCACGAGCCCCGCTACCGCGGGGAGGACGAGGTGCCCGTGGTCTCGGTCCGCTTCGGCGCGGACCCGTCGGACGAGCCGGCCAGGGCCAGGCAGGCCGTGGACTACTGCCTCTACTCTCCGGGGAGCGGGAAGACCGTGGTCCTCATGGCCCAGCACCTGGCGCGCGTCTTCGACGCGGTCGAGGGCATTGGGCTCTATTCGGTCCTCAAGGCCCGGCATCTGGGCAAGCGCATCCTCGTGCTGGTGGAGGGCGACCCGAGCGGTCTGAGTCCGAAGCAGTTCCGGTTCATGCGCGAGCACGGCATGCTGCTCGGGGGCGCCGGGGGGAGCTACGCCGTCGTCCCCTTCGGCAGGCGGGACGCGGCCGCGATCGGGCGGATGGCCGCGGGCTCCGAGCGGGTCAGGCTGGAGCTCCGCGGCGCGGAGGGGCTCTGGAGCGACGCGGAGCTCGACGCCCTGGCCCGCGGCCTGGAGGACCTGGAGAGGGTCGTGGCCAAGGGAGTCCTGCAGGGAGGCGGGCCCGTCCTGCTGAATCTGGCGTGGGGGAAGGACGTCGGGCTGGGGGAGGGGGAGCCGGACCCCAGGGCCGAGCAGGAGTTCAGCGAGGGCCTTGCCAGGCTGGAGCGCCGCTTGGCGGCGCTCGCGCGCAGGAGGAGCGCGTTCGCCTCCTATCTGCGCAGGACCGCGGAGATGGGACGCGCGCGGTCGGAGTTCCTGGCCTCATGAAAAAGAGAGATCTCTCCATCCTGCCGCTGAGCCTGGACATCTACGTGACGGACCGCTGCAACCTGCGGTGCGAGTACTGTTCGGCGGGAAGCTTGCTGAGGGGAGGCGGGTCCCGCTCCCTATCCTTCGCGGAGATGGCGCGGGCGGCGGACCTGTTCGCCTCCTACGTCGCGTTGGACGACCCGTCGCCGGTCCGGACCATCGCGTTCACCGGCGGCGAGCCATTCCTCGAGTTCCAGGAGATGGCCAAGACGGTCGGATACGTCCGGTCCAGATACGGGGACGGCCTGGGGCTCTACGTCTTCACGAACGGGACGCTGCTGGACCGGGAGAAGGAGGCCTTCCTGCGAGGGCACGGCGTGGAGATCGTCGTCAGCCTCGACGGAGCCGAGGTCGTCAACGACCGCCACCGCAGGTTCGCGGGGGCTGGGCGGGCCTCGGTCTTCGAGGCCGTCATGCGCAGGCAGGCCCTCCTTCCGGAAGAGGCCAAACGGGCCGTCCACATCATGGCCACGTTCACGTCGCGGACTATCCGCCACATGCTTCCCAGCGTGAGGTTCTTCGAGGGGCTGCGCCCCAAGGACATCCATCTGGGCCTCGACCTCTATGAGACGTGGTCGCCGGGGCGGCTGGAGTCCCTCCGCGCGGTCCTCTCCCAGGTGCGGCGCCACTGCGCGCGCGATCCCAAGTGGCCCTTCCGGGCCTATTTCAAGGACAAGCTCCGGGCCTCGGACGACCGGGCGCCGTCCAACTCGCTCTGCCTTTCTCCGGAGGGACGGTTCTTCCCGTGCGACGAACTCTGCACGGCCGGTCGCGCGGGCCTCCTCTATCAGGTGGGAGACCTCAAGGATGGCGTGGATTTCAGGAAGCTCGGAAGGGTCTATTCCTCCGTCGCGGCCGCCGTCTCCCGCCACGACGACCCCAACGGAGTGCTCTCGCCCATCGACCGGTATTTCCGCGCGAAGCTCTCCGGCGCGGACCCCGCCGCCGCGCTGCGGAACTCGGGCCGGGTGACTCGGATCTTCAGAGAGGAACTGGGCTGCTTCGTGGACGTGGAGTGCGTGCTCAAGCGCCTGGAGAGGGACAAGCACTTCGGCGATTTCGCGCACGAGCCCCGGTACCGGGGGGAGGGGGAGATCCCCGCGGTCTCGATCCGCTTCCCGGAAGAGCCGGCCAGGGCCAGGCAGGCAGTGGATTACTGCCTTTACTCTCCGGGGAGCTCGAAGACCGTCGTTCTCAAGGCCGCGGACCTGGCGCGCGTCTTCGATGCCGTGGAGGGCATCGGGCTTTACTCGGTCCTCAAGGCCGGACATCTGGGCAAGCGCGTTCGCGTGCTGGTGGAAGGCCGCGCACGCGGCCTGGGCCCGGAGCGGCTCCGGTTCCTTCGTGACCACGGCATGCTGCTCGGGGCCGTCGGGGGGGACTACGCCGTCGTCCGGTTCGGCAGGCGGGACGCGGCCGCGATCGGGCGGATGGCCGGGGGAGCCGCGCGCGTTCGGCTGGAGCTGCGCGGCTCGGATGGACTCTGGAGCGACGCGGAGCTCGACGCCATGGCCTCGGGGCTCGACGACTTGGCGAAAAGAGGCGGGCCCGGTCCGCTGGACCTCGCGTGCGCGCAGGACGAGGCGGACCCGCGGGCGCTCCAGGCGTTCCGCGAAGGGCTGGACCGGCTCGTCAAGCCGGACCGGACCTATTCCGGGTTCCTGGCGGGGGTGCGATGACTGCGACGCCGCGTCTCGAGAGGCTGGAGATGTTCTTCACCAGCCGCTGCAATCTGGATTGCCGCTACTGCGCGTCCAGGGGGTTGATCGACCGCGGGGAGCACCGGACGCTGAGCTTCGACGAGATGGCTCGGGCCGTGGAGCTTTTCTGCGGGTACGCCGGGAGCGGCGAGCGGAGGGGGAGGGTCATCACCTTCACCGGCGGGGAGCCGTTCCTCGAGTTCGACGTCCTTTCCAGGACGATCCGCCACATCCGGAGGCTGAGGGAGCGCTTCGAGATCACCGTGGCGACCAACGGCACGCTCCTGAGCGACGAGAAGGTGGACTTTTTCAGGCGGCACCGGGTGAGCCTCACCCTGAGCCTGGACGGCGGGAAGCGGGTCAACGACGCGTTCCGCGTGTTCAGGGCGGACAAGGCCGCGTCGGTCCACGACGCGGTCCTCGCCAACCTCAGGAGGATGCGCAGGGACTCGGTGGAGTATCTGTACTGCGCCGCCACCCTCATGTCCTCCACCCTGCCCTCGGTCGTCGAGAGCATGGACGCCCTGCTCGACCTGGGGTTCCATCACGTGGACCTGGGTCTGGGGCTCTACGAGGTCTGGACGCCGGAGAGGCTGGAGCGGGTCCGGAGAGCGGCGCGGGCGCTCAAGGAGCGCTGCATCCGCCGCTTCGATCCCGCCGCGCTCTCCCGGGGGGGAGGTGACGTCTTCCGGGTCTCCTTCATGGACGACTTCGGGGCCGAGGACAGGTCCTTCCGGACCAGCGTCTATCTTTCGCCCGACGGCGTCTTCTTCCCGAGCGCCTCTCTGTGCTGCGCGGCCGCCCCGCCGGCCCGCTACGCGGTGGGCGACCTGCGCCGCGGGGTCGACTTCAGGAGGCTGGCCCGGGTCCACTCCGAGGTGTCCCGGTTCATGGGGACGCCCGCGCCTCCCGGCAACCGATACTTGTACGCCCGCCTCCACGGCAGGGACCCCGCCCGCATGCTGGAGGGACTCCAGGAGCTCGACCGCATCCTGGACGAGGAGTTCGGCTGCATCGCGCGCGCGGAGGGCCTGATACGCAAGCATCGGAAAGCCGGGGCTTTCGAGCGCTTCGCGCGCGAGCCCAAGCACAGGGGCAAAGGGGAGATCGGCGCGTTCGCGGTCCGGCTCGGGGGCGACTTGAGGCGGACGCGGGAGGCCGTCGACTACCTTCTCCATTCCCCCGGCGACGAGAAGGACCTGGTGCTGCGGGCGGAAGACCTGGCGGCCTCGTTCGAGTCCGTGGAGGGCGCCGCGTTCTACGCCGTGCTGAAGTCGCGCCTGCTGGGCAAGCGGCTGCGCGTGGCGGTGGAGGGCGGGAGCAAGGGCTTGGGTCCCGAGCAGCTCCGGTTCCTGCGCGATCACGGCATCCTATTCGGGTACGCCGTCGTGCCCTTCGGCAGGCTGGACGCCGGCAGGCTCGCGGAGCGGGTAGAGCACGCGCTGAAGAAGGGGTTCGAAAGGGTCAAGCTGGAGCTGCGCGGCTCGGAGGGGCTCTGGAGCGACGCGGAGCTCGGCGCCATGGGCGAGGGCCTGCGGGCCCTGGAGAAGACCCTCGCCATGGCCGCTGCGCGCGGGACCGGGCCTTGGCTGTTGAACCTGGCCTGGGGGAGGGAGGCGGGACTGGGCGAGGGGGCGGCGGATCCGCGCGCCGTCGAGGAGTTTCGCGGCGGTCTCGACGGCATGAGGCGGCGCCTGGAGGCGCTCGGCCGCAGGCGGACAGCGTTCCGGCCCCTCCTCGACGGGCTCGCCGGGATGGACCGGGCCTGCTCGGGGTTCCTGGCATGAACCCGGTCTCCATCCGGAGATTGGAGGTCTTCCTCACCACGCGGTGCAACCTGGACTGCCGCTACTGCTCCTCCAAGACGCTGGTGCACCGCAAGGCGCAGAGGTCCCTTAGCTTCGAGGAGCTGAAGAGGGCGATGCGGCTGTTCGTCGCGTGCCCCGGGGCGGGCCGAGGGCCGCGCGGCGTCGCGTTCACGGGAGGCGAGCCGTTCCTGGAGTTCGAGACCCTCGCCAGGACGATCGAGCACATCCGCGGCTACAAGGAGGATTTCGAGGTCTGCGTCTCCACAAACGGGACGTTCCTCACCGAGGAGAAGATGCGGTTCCTGCGGGCGAAGCGGGTCAACCTCACCCTCAGCCTCGACGGGGGCAGGGAGGTCAACGACTCGAACCGGCGGTTCCGGGACGCGTCCGGCGCCTCCGTTTACGACGCGGTCGCGGCGAGGCTGCGCACGCTCAGCCGGGAGGCCCTGGAGTATCCGCACGTCATCGTGACCGTCTCCTCGGACGCCGTCCCGCGCATCGTCGAGAGCGTAGAGGCGCTGCGCGCGCTGGGGCTGCGCCACATCGAGCTGTGCTTCGACGTCTACGAGCGGTGGGACGCGCGGAAGCTGGAGAGCGTGAGGCGGGTCTTCTCGAGGTCCCGCGAGTATTTCGTCCGCCATCTCAACGCGCAGCTCTCCGCCCGCGGGGAGTGCGACGTTCTGGACGCGTATTTCATGTCCGACCTCGGCTCCAACATCGTCTCCCCCTTCAGCACCCTGTGCCTCTCGCCGGACGCCCGTTTCTTCCCGTGCGACACGCTCTGCGGGCTCGGGGACGGGAAGACCGGGGCGGTGGGCGACCTGGAGCGCGGCGTGGATTGGAAGAAGCTGGCGAGGACGCACGCGGAGGTCCTCCGCTCCGCGGGCGACAGAGGAGGGCCCATCCCCTCCATCGACCGGCACTTCTACGCCCGCATCCGGGGGCTGGACCCGAAGGTAATGCGGAAGGGCTACGATGAGCTGGACGCGATGTCCGGCCGCGAGTTCGGCTGCCTGGAGCGGGCGCAGCAGCGCCTTACCGCCATCCGCCGGGCCGGCCTGCTCGACCGCTTCACGGCCCCGCCGGGGCGCCGGAGCCGCGGGGAGCTCGCCTGCGTCGCGCTCTCCGCCGGGGACGGGGATTTCGCCAGGGCCAGGCAGGCTGTGGACGACTGCCTCTATTCGCCGGGGAGCGAGAAAAGCGTGGTGATCCGCGTCGCGAGCCTGGACGCCCGCTTGGACTACGCGGAGAGCGTCGGGCTCTACGCGGTCATGAAGGCGCGCTACCTGGGCAAGCGTCTGCGTGTCCTGGTCGAATCGGAGGCGGCCGACGCGCGGCCGGACCGGCTCCGCTTCTTCGGGGACCACGGGATGTTCCTGGGGCTTCCGGGGCCGTCCGGACTGGAGCGCGCGTACGGGATACTCCGCTTCTCCCGAGGGGACGCCGCGCGCCTGGGCGAGCGGCTGGAGGCCGCTGGCCGGCAGGGCCTTCGGTGGGCGAAGCTCGAGCTCCGAGACGACGGCTGCCTCTGGAGTGACGAGGAGCTGGGCTCGCTCCAGGACGGGATGCGAGCGGTGGAGGCGGTCCTGCTCAAGGCGGCGCTGAGCGGCCGCGGCCCGTGCCTGGTGAACCTCTCCTGGAGCCGGGAGACGCGGCCGGTCGGCCGCCAGGACCCGCGGGCGCCGGACGTCTTCCGCGCGTGTCTGGACTCGATGCGGCGGCGCTTGACCGCGCTCGCCGGCCGCAGACCCGAGGTCCGCCGCTTCATGGACGAAGTCTCCCGGATGAGCCGCGCGCGTTCCGGCTTCCTGGCGGGGCCGGGATGATGGACGCGCTGGAGGTCTATCTCACTAGCCGCTGCAACCTGGACTGCAGCTATTGCTCCAGCCGGTTCCTGAGAGGGGAGCGGAAGACGCTTTCCGAGAGGGGTGTTCTGCGGGGCGTGGATCTGTACGCGGCCCATGTCGGCCCGGGGAACCGGGCGGCGGTCGGCTTCACCGGAGGCGAGCCCCTGCTCGAATACGGCCTGCTCCGCCGCGTCATCGGCCGCATCCGGAGCCGGCACCCCGGGTTCGAGGTCGTGGTCGCGACCAACGGCACCCTTCTCGATCCCGGAAAGGTCGAGGCCCTGCTCGGCCTCGGAGCCAGGATCGTGGTGAGCCTGGACGGGGCCAAGCGGGCCAACGACCGGCACAGGCGGTTCAAGGGCAACGGCCGCGGGTCCGTGTTCGACGCGGTCTCGCGCAGGATCGCCGGGCTGGACGTCGTCGTCACCCTGACCTCCGAGACCCTGGGGTCCATGGCGGAGTCCATCCGCTGCCTCAAGCGTCTGGGGGCCAGGGACATCTGGATCAACTTCGACCTCTTCGAGGTCTGGACCGCGCCGAAGCTGAGGCGCCTGAGGGAGGTCCTGGCTCGGGTCCGGCGCCTCTGCTCGGGCCTCCGAGGGGTCCACTTCGAATGCAACGACGCGGACGACCGGGCGGGGCAGCTGAGCCGCGAGCTGGTCCTCTCCCCGGACGGGACCTTCTTCGCCTGCAACGCGTTCGGCCCGAGGGTCGGGGACCTGAAGGGGGGGCTGGACCCCCTCCGGCTCCGGCGGGTGCAGGAGGACGCCCTCCGCCGGCTGCCTGAAGGCCACGGCCTGAGCTTGTATCCGTTCCTCGACCGCCATCATTACGCCAGGATGGCGGGCCTGGACCCCGCCGCGATGGTGGCGGGCGGCTGCAGGGCGGGGAGGGTCCTGCGCGAGGAGTTGGGCGCCTGGATGGACGCGGAGCGCGTCCTGGACCGCCTGAGGACGGACCGGCATTTCGGGGACTTCGAGCATCCGCCCAGGTTCCGCGCCGCCAGGGAATTGCGGAGCATCGTCCTGACCCTCGGTTCCGGCCTCGAGGACGAACTGGCCAGGGCCAGGCAGGCCGTGGACTACTGCCTCTACTCTCCCGGGAGCGGGAAGACCGTGGTGCTCAAGGGCCCCTCCGACCGCGTCGAGTGCATCGGGCTCTACGCGGCGCTCAAGGCCGAGCATCTCGGCAAGAACGTGCGCGTCCTGGCGGAGGACGCGAGGAGGCTCCACCCCAGCATGGAGGGGCTCGCGCGCCTCAGAGGAGGGTCCGGTCCAGGGAGTTCAGCAGCCCGACCACGTCCTCGAGCAGCTCGAAGTCGTGCCGGCCGTACCGGAACCCCTGTTCGTCCCAGGTGAGCGGACCGGAGCATTCGATGCCCTTCTCGCGGTCGTATCCGCGCACGCCCATCTTCTCGATGCCCGCGTAGACGTCCCTTTGGTCGAAATGGTCCCAGATAGGCGCCTCATGGCGCGCGTGACGGAGGACCCGCTTCGCGTACGCGTCGAAGCGCTTGGTCTGGGGAAAGAGGGTCCCGCGCTCCGGTCCGCGGTAGCCGCTCAGGATGAGTTTCTCTCCAGCGCCCCCGTAGCTCTCCAGGAGTATGTCGAGGAGATAGGCCATGAGAAGCTTGCACGTGATGCACGGGCGGAGCTTGCGCGAGGCGTAGCGGTCCTTGAACCGGCTGTTGAGCGACTCGAAGAGGTCCGTGAAATCCAGGGCCTCGATGCCCAGGATGTTCTTTTCCGGGGCCAGGAGGGTCTTGTAGTAGGATAGGAAGACCGGCCAGTTGCAGGAATGGAAGCGGCCGGAGAAGGTCGCCAGGACCACCTTCTTGTCCGGATTGCGGCGGGCGAAGGTCAGCGCGGCGAGCAGGGAGTCCGGGCCGCCGCTGAAGAGCATGAAGGCGTCCACCGCAGGGTAGCTCCCGTGGAAGCGCGGGACCTCTTTGCGGATGAACTCACGGACGTCGGCCTGGAGCGAGTCGCGAAGGAAACGGAGCTCCCCCCCGTTCTTCCTGCTCCAGAGGTATTGCTTCGGATTGAGCATGAACATGGAGAATGGACCGCGCCGCGAGGCGGAGCGGAGGACAGCCGCGAGCGGGCCCCGGCCGAGGACCTTCTCCGCCAGAAGGAAGGCCCTGCCCGCCGCGTTCAACCGCAGGACGCCGGCAGCGTCCGGCTCCAGGACCCTGCGCAGCACGCCGTCCCGGTAGGACCGAGCGTCGTCTTTGCCGTTCGCGAAGGGATAGCGTTCCGCCAGCCAGTCCAAAAGCCGCTCTTCCTTGAAGCCGCCGTCCTCGATGGAGCGCAGCAGCGCGGAGAATTCCAGGACGCATCTCCTGCTGATGGCCCAGTTCGACCGGGTGAGCGCGAAGAGGAGGTCGTCGAGCTTCATTCCAGGACGGCGTCGTGCGCCTTTTTGTACGCGGCCAAAATCGCGCGCCGGTACGCCGGGTCGATCCGGACGGCCTTCTTCGCCAGCGCTTCGTAGTGCTCCGGGGGGTGCTCCAGGAAGCCGTCCAGCTTGCGGTTGTCGATGAAGACCGGCTCCTCGCCCGGCTCCCTAGAGAGGATCGCCGCGTGCCGCTTGAAATGCGTGTGTAGGATGTCTAGGAGGTTCCCGTCATAGCGCCGCGCGGCGTAGGCCTCGGCGATCCGCGCCAGCTTGCCGGACGGCATGCTCCTGTCCACGAGCTTCAGACTGTCGATCCCGATCTCTTCGTAATACCGCACATCCTCGGGCCGGATCCAGTCGGAGGCCAGGAAATTCACGGGGTCGGCGAACCTACGATGGTTGCAGCGCAGCACGCAGTAGTCGATCCCGCCGCCGGCCCTGCTCCCGGTTCGGGACGCCTGTGAATTGATCTGTTGATGGTAGAACGCGATAGGACAGTGCAGGAGACACGCGTTGTTCGCGATGAGCTGGAGTTCGCAGCGCACGCCGCTCCGGATCCGCCGCAGGAGCGGGAAGTCCCGGTTGAGCTCCCGCGACGCCAGCGTGATCCTGCGCACGCCCAGCCCCTCCCAGTACTTCGCCTTTTCGACGCGGTCGACGTTCGCGAACGTGGAGACGCATACGTCGAGGCGGGGATGGGACTTCCTCGCGAGCTCGCACAGATACGGGAGCGCCACCGTGACCGAGTCCGCGCCGATGGATTCGATCCAGTCCAGCAGAGCGAGGATGCGCCTCTTCCCGGCGGCCATGAACTCCACGTTCCCCAGGCAGACGGCGTTGAGCAGATAATTGAACTCCAGCCCGTTCTTGTGCAGCGTCTCGACGTGGCGCCGGAGGCCGTCCTTTGAGACCCGCGGCAGGATGTCCGCGGGGCGTCCCCCGCCCACTGCGTCCCGCGGGAGCTTGCCGAAGGCCTCCGCCATCCCGGACTTCGCCAAGAGCGGCGCCAAGGCGTCGTGGAAATCCGTCGCTATCGAGAACCGCATGCGGGTTCGAGGCCGTGGTAAGGCGAGAGCTCCCCGGGGGCGTAGGCGTCCTTGGGGAACGGGAGGTGGTCCGGGTGGTAGAACTGGTGGCACACCTCGTCGGCGAAGAAGCGGCCCTTTCGGGTCAAGACGAGCTTCTTCGCGTCCTCCTCCAGGAGGCCGTGCTTCTTCAATGTCCCGATCTTCGCGCGGAACACGGAGTCGAGCGGGGTCCCCGTCGTCCGCTTGTAGACGGCCTTGTCGACGTGCCAGTTCTTCAGCGGCCGTATGAGCGCCCACCGGAGCTGTTCGTCTGGCGACCGGATTTTCCCGTCCTCGTACGGGAGCCGCCCCCGCTCGATCCGGTCGTAGTACTCCTTGAAAGCCCGCAGGTTGCGGCAGTGCCTGTCGCGGTAGCTGCTGATCGCGGTGAGGCCGAAGCCGGCGGTGTCGGCGAGGAGGCAGCACATGTCCCTGGCGTAGCCGGAGACGTCCTCGCGGGTCTTGGTGAAGACCCGCGTCAGGTTCTCGCGATACCCGGCCTCTTCGAGCATGAGGATGGCGAGTTCCTTCATGACCAGGGCCTCCCGCTCGGAGGGGTAGTCGTCTTTGCGGGCGTCGAAGTCCGAGACGATGGCGCCCTTGCCGCTGCCGTACGGGATGACCTTCAGGCGATAGAGGTGCACCTCCTCGACGCCGGCCGCGGCGGCGGCCCGCAGCGTTTGCGCCCACTTTTCCAGCGTGAGCCCGGGATAGCCGAAGATGAATTCCAGGCCGATGCTCCGGAAGCCGGCTTCGCGCGCCTGCGCGACCGCGGCGAGGATATCCTTCGCGGTGTGGGGGCGGTTCATCTTTTTAAGCAGGCCGTCGTCGAACGACTGCGCGCCCATGGTCAGGCGGCTGACGCCGTGGGCCCGCAGGGCCTTGAGCCGCTCGGCCCCGACGGGCCCGAGGATCGTGGACGGGTCGACGTCGTATGAGATCTGGCTCGCGGGACTTCTGGAGAATCGCGACGAGAGCAGCTTCAGGAAGCGCTCCAGCTGCGCGGGCGACAGGTGCGTGGGCGTGCCTCCGCCGACGAGGACCGAGCGGGTCCGGAGGGTTTCGACGCCGAGCCTGCTCCTGAAAAGGCCGATTTCCCTTTCGAGCATGTCCAGGTAGCGGTCCTTGTCCCCTTCCGAGGCCGTCGTGTGCACGGCGTAGTGGCAGAACACGCATTGCTTCAGGCAGAAGGGGAAGTGGACGTAGACGCCGATCGGCGTGGACGCGCCGATCGGAAGGCCCTTGAGCAGGTCCTCCTCGGCCGCGGGGGGATAGCGGTGGAGCGGCGGGTAGAAGAGGCTCGGGACGAAGAGCCCCTTGTCCGCGATCAAGCCCTCCCGCTTGAGCTCCTCGTAGCGGTATTCCCCGAAGACCGCGTCCTCGGCGCACCGGATCAGGTCCCGCATAGCTCCGAGCACGAGAGCACTTCCGCGAAATGCCTCTTCAGGGTCTCCAGGGAAGCGGCGTGCAGCCTTTTGGAATAGGTGGCGGTCGCGTCCGCGGCTACCAGGGGCGCGAAGCCGCGGTCGAACGCCGAACGGACGAGGGATTCCACGCAGACGTTGGTGAGGACCCCGGCCACGACGACCCTCCCGACCCCTTTCCTGCGCAGCAGCCCCTCGAGTCCGGTCCCCACGAAGGCATCGTATCTTTTCTTGACCACGACAGTCTCTCCGCGGCGGGGCCGCAGGCTTTTCTCGATGGCGCCGTCCCATCCTCCGTACGCCTTCACGGCAGCGATCCCGGGCTGCTTCCGGACCAGGGGTCCCGCGTCCGAGTAGTCGCGCTTGAAGGAGAGCCGGGTGAACACGACAGGCATCTTCTCGCGCCGGGCGAAGGCGAGGAGCTTCCGGACATTGGCGAGGAGCGTCTTCATTCCCCGGATGGAGCGTCCCCTCCGCCGGTAGGAGCCCCGCGCGGAGCAGAAGGCGTTCTGCATGTCGATGACGACGAGCGCGGTCCTGGGCGGAGCCACGTCAGGCCCACCGCGAGAGCACGAACCCGGTCACCCGGGAGGTGGTCCGGCGGCCGCCCATGTCCCGGGTCACGAAGCCCGCCCGCACGGCCCCGCGGATCGCGCGCTCCATCCTTTCCCGGGCGCGGGAGACCCCGAGCCACTTCTCCGAGGCGTAGGCCGCGGCCCGGAGCGTCGCGATGGGGTTGAGCAGGCCCTTGCCCGCGATGTCGTCCGCGGAGCCGTGCATGGTCTGGAGCGTCTCCAGCCTCCGCTTGCGGTCCACGAACGCCACGTTGAGGTTGTAGAAGGTCTCCTTCGTGCCCAGCCGGTGATGGTGGAGGAGCGTCTCCAGGAGCACGTCGCCGATCTCGTTGCCCGCGACGACGACGGCATCCCTCTTGAGCGGCCCGCCCAGGAGCGTGTGCAGCGCCGTGTCCGGCTGGAGGATGCGCAGGGCCCCCGGGACCGCGAGCCCCGAGCGCCGCACTGCCTCGCGGATCATCCGCTGCAGTTCCAGCCCGAAGAGGTGGAATTTGTAGATGAAGAGCAGGTCGTAGTCCTTGAAGCGGCGGCTTGAGACCGCATCCTTGACGAACCCGGCCAGGACGCGGAAGTTCTTCTCCGTGTAGCCGATGGACGCGCGGATCCGCCCCCGTCCGCACGACGCCGTCTCGTTGGCGTAGTAGCCCTGCAGGTGGTCCCGGATGAAGAGGAGCCGCGACGGCCCGACCGGCAGGACGACTAGCTTGAGCTTCCGGACCCTCCTCCGGACGATGTAGAGCGTCTCCGCGTTGACCGCGGTCCGGAATACCCCCGCGGTCCGCGTCCGGCAGTCTCGGAAGAAGCGTTCGATGTCCCGCGCCTCCCTCCGGGCGTCATAGCCCCGGCCCGAGCTGGAGTAGGTGTTCGGGCTGTAGCCGAAGCGCTCGCGGAAGGACAGGAAGGGGACCTCGCCGGCGATGGAGCGCACCGCCTCCCGGAAGATGGCCGCGACCTCCCCGCCCGTGCCGCGCCCCTCGATGATCCCGATGGGCCTCATTCAGGGGCGCACTCCCGGCATGGAGATGTTCAGCAGATGCGGGTCCGCGCGGCGGTTGCCCTTCGCCAGCACGAGGCCCAGCTCGAGGATGTCCTCCATATCGGCGGACCCCGCCGCGCGCGCCACGTATTTCCGGATGGAGGCGGGGATCCGGAGGAAATCCTTCTGCATCTTCTTGGGACGACCCTGCTTGCCGTGGACCAGAGCCCGGTTGAAGTGCGCCCAGAAGTACTTCGGGTCCGCGGAGAGGACCGCGTCGAAGTCCCGGAGCGCTTCGTCGTAGCGGCCCAGCAGCCTGCAGGCTTCGCCGCGCCACACCGCAGCCTCCTTGTCCAGCCAGTTGGCATGCGCGAGGTGCTCGCTCAAGAGCGCGATCCCGGCCTCGACGTCGCCGAGCTGTATCTTCGCCGCGCCCATCCAGCAGAGGCAGAGCTTGTCGTTCGGGTTCCTGAACCGCGAGAGCGCGAGCGCTTCCCGGTAGCGGCCCAGCAGCAGGAGCATCTCCGCCTCCCAGCTGTTGACCATGTCCTTGTGGGGGCTTTGGGGGTTGAAGGCGCGTGCGCGTTCGAACTCCTCGAAGCCCTCCGCGCTTTTGCCCGCTGCCACGAGCATCTCGGCCAGGAAGCAGCGCATGAGGCAGTCCTTCGGCCAGGCGTCCACGATGGCCCGGAGTTTCGGGATGATGTCCAAGCCCGCCAGCATGTCGTCTTGGAGCATGTCGTAGCGCATCCAGCCGGATCCCTTCACGGGCAGGCTCGTGATCCGGTCGATCCATGGCCGGGGGACCCTGAGGGCGGAGTATGAAGCGAGGTAGTACTCGTAATAGAGGCGGAACGCGGAAAAGCGTTTTTGGATGCGGCATCTCTTGAAAGAGGCGTAATGCTTCCGATAGAAGGTCCGGGTCTGGGGCTCGCTGCTCCCCACCTTGAGACCGCCCGGAGGGGTCAGCGGGCCCCGGAGGACGTCCAGAAGCTCGGAGCCGCCGTCGCTCTCGAGAAGCCTTTGCGCGAGACGGAAGGCCTTGTTATATTGTCCGTCCTCGAATAAAGTAATAAACTGCTTGATGCTGGCCTTGCGCACGATCTCGCGATACTCCGGGAGGTGCTCGTTCATCTCCGGCGGCGACTCCAGCAGCCTCCGCGCGGCTTCCGCGTCCCCGTTGATCTCCGAGACCGCGGCCAGCAGCAGTTTTCCGTGAGGGATGGATGGACCGAGTTCCACTGCGGTTTTCGCCGCTTTCCCCGTTCCGGCGAGGTCGCCGGCCTCTAGCCGCGCCTGAGCGAGGGCGATCCAGCCCCGGACATCGCGGGGGTGCTTCTCCACGGCCTCCGACGCGGAATCCGCCGCCCGGCGGTTATCGCCCTTTAGCCGGAACGCCCACGACAGCAGGGCGAGCGTCTCGCAGTCGTCAGGGCATGACTCGGCCAGCGCGTCCAGCAGGAGGAATGCTTCGTGGTGGGCGCCGTTTTGAAGCAGTTCCGCGATGCGTTTCGCCGGGTCTGTCGTCATACGGGTATAGGATATCCTATCAATTTCATGAGGGGGACCGATGATCCGGCCCGGGTTCGAGCGGCTGGAGCTGTATCTGACCTCGCGCTGCAACCTGGAGTGCCGCTATTGCCCTTCGGCGAGGCTCGCGTCCGCCGGGGAAGCGAGGTCCCTGGGCGTCGACGACCTGGTCCGCGCCGTGGACCTTTTCGCCGAGGCCGGCGCCCCCGGCGCTTCCAGGCGGGTCATCGCGTTCATGGGCGGCGAGCCGTTCCTGGAGTTCGAGGCCGTCTCCAGGGCCATCGATCACATCCGCGCGCAGCGGGAGGGCTTCGAGGTCTGCATCGCCACCAACGGGACGCTTCTCGCGGAGCCGAAGCTGCGCTTCCTGCTGGAGAGGGACGTCAACGTGGCGGTCAGCCTTGACGGGGGCAAGGCCCTCAACGACTCCCTCCGGAGGTTCCGCCGCGCCCCCCGGAAGTCCGTGTTCGACGCCGTGGCGAGGAATCTCAAGAACTTGCCGGAGCCCATGGTGAGGCGCCTGCACGGCATGGTGACGGTGACGCCGGAGACCGCGCCGTGCGCTGCGGCCGAGATGGAGGCCCTGCTCCGGCTCGGGTTTTCCCACCTGGACCTGAGCTTCGATTACTATGAACTCTGGACCACGGAGAAGATCGCGCGGATGCGCGGAGCCCTGGGCCGGATCCGGGAGCTCTGCATCCGCCGGTTCTCAGACCGGTGCCTCTCGTCCGAGGGCGGCGACGGCTTCGGGATATCGTTCATGCAGGATTCCTGGGCCAAGGACGAGACGGCCTTCGGCAGCCTCTATCTTTCCCCGGACGGGCTCTTCTTCCCCTGCAGCACGCTCTGCTGGTCCGAGTCCGGCCGCGAATACGCCGTGGGCAGCCTGCGCGACGGGGTGGACCGCGCCAAGGTCGCGCTCATCCACGGCGAGGTGGCCGATTTCGCCCCGCAGGCGCCCTGCCCGCCCATCGACAGGTACTTCTACGCCCTGCTCGAGGGGTTGGACCCCCGGCGGATGCTGGAAGGGCTCGACGAGGTCGACGCCATGGTCGAGCGGGAGATGGGCTGCCTCGCCGGACTGGAGCGGCGCATCCGCAAGCACAAGAAGGCGGGGCTCTTCGAGGGGTTCGAGCGCGAACCCGCGCGCAAGGCGCGTTCGGAGGTCCCGTTCCTCGCGATCCCGGTGGGCTTGGACGCGCGGGACGCGCTCGAGAGGGCCCGGCAAGCCGCGGACTACTGCCTCCATTCGCCGGGGGACGGGAAGTGCCTCGCGTTCCGGGCCGCGGACCTGGGGGCCTGCTTCGCGGCGGTCGAGGGCGCCGCCCTCTATTCCATCCTGAAGGCCCGGCGGCTGGGCAAGCGCCTCCGGGTCTTGATCGAGGGGGATGCCGAGGGATTGGACGCGGAGGCGCTCCGCTTCATCCGGGACAACGGCTTTTTCCTCGGGACCACGGGCCGGTGGACGCCGGACGCGCATTACGCCGTCCTCCGCTTCGGCCGGGAGACCGCAGCCGGGCTCGGGCGGATGGCCGGGGGAGCCGAGCGCGTCCGGCTGGAGCTGCGCGGCTCGGAGGGGCTCTGGAGCGACGATGAGCTCGACGCCATGGCCCGGGGCTTGGAGGAGCTCGCGCAGCGGGACGGGCCGGCCCTGCTGGATCTTGCGTGGGCGGAGGATGACGCGGACCCGCGGGCTGCTCGGGAGCTCCGGCGCGGCCTGGACAGGCTCGCCTTGACGGGTCCGACGCGCATTTGGAATCCTAATGCCGAGGGTGCGGATGCGCCCTCGGCCCGAGAGGATATGGGGATTGTGTTAGCGAAGGGCTAGAAACGCCATGTGTCGATTCAAGACGGCGATCGTGACGCGGACCGAGGTGCTGCACGACCTCGACATCGACCTGCACGAGGATCTTTTCACGAAATTCGGGCTGAGCGACAGGACGCGCTTCCCGGATTTCGTGCGCGTGGAGATGGTCCCGGTCGACGGGGACGTGTTCAACCAGGCGCGTAAGAACTGGCGGTTGACCGTCGATCAGGACTATCGGCCGGAGTGGTTCAGCGAGAAGGAGGCGAGCGAGGCGGTCTGGGACGTCGTGCAGGCGACTTTCAAAGCGAGGTTCCTGACCACGGGCCAGGTGCTCGGCGAGGTCAACAACGGCCGGTGGTATATGAACGGCTCCGCGATCGTGAAGCGCCTCTGCGACACCGCGGTCATCCAGGAGATGCGCGGCACGGCGATGGTGGGCTCGGTCCGCGACGTCTCGGCGGTGGAGCTCGTCTGCGGCTCCGCGAGGGTGGGGCTGGCCTGCGACTCCGCCACGCTCAAGCGCGTCTGCGGCTCCGCGAGGGTGAAGCTGGTCCACGATTCCGCGACCGTGAAGGAGCTGTGCGATTCCGCGGCCGTGGAGCACGTCGGCGGCTCCGCGACCGTGGAGCGCGTCTGCGGCCGCGCCGTCGTGGAGCGGCTCAGCGGCTCCGCGACCGTGGAGCGCGTCTGCGACTCCGCCGCGGTGAAGCGCGTCTGCGGCTCCGCGACCGCGATCATATACTCCAGGCACGCCAGCTGGGAAGTCCATGAGAAGGCCGTCGTGATCTGCCGGTATGGTTCCCCGATGTCCATCGTGGTCGCGGAGAAGGGCGCGAAGTTCGAGATCCGCGGATGACGCGCCTCGCCGTGCTGAGGCTTGAAAAGGCCCGTCTTCTCGAGCGCTTGGGCCGCGTCCGGGAGGCGCTGGAGCAGTGCGAGGCGGCCCTGCGCGCGGACCCGGCCTGCTGGGAGGCCCATGACAGGCGCTCGCGCATCCAAGCCGAGTTGGGCTGGGCGCAGGATGCCTGGGAATCCGTCGAGAAGGCCCTGGAGCTTGAGCCTCGCTCCCCGTATCTTTTGCTGATGGCCGCGCACAGGCTCGAGGAGCTCGGCCGCTACCGCGAGGCTTTGGACGTCTGCCGGAGGCTCACCGCCCTGGCTCCGGGCTTCTGGGAGGGCTGGGGCAAGCGCAACGACCTGGAAGCCCAACTGGGCCTGGCGCGGGACGCGGAGGCGTCCCTGCGTAGAGCTTCCCGCGCGATTCTGCGCGAGCTGGGGCCGCGCCCCGACTCCGGTCCGCTGCTGATGAAGGCGGTGGGGCTGTTGGACAGCGCCGGGAGCTGCCAGGAATCCTTCGATGTCCTGCGCAAGGCTGTTCGCTTCCTGCCGGATTGCGCCGCCGCCCGCCTGCGGCTCGCCGAGCTCCATCTGTGGCGCGGGGACCCGCGAGGGGCCGAGCGGCACTGCGATAGGGCCTCGGCGCTGGGGGCCCGTGGTCCGGCGGCCCGGCGCATCCGCGGAGCGGCCGCCGTGCTGCGCGGGGACCTCCGCGAGGCGGTCCAGAGCCTCGGCCGGACGATCCGCGCGGGGGGCCGCGACCCGGAGGCCTGCGTCTGGCGGGCGGAGGCCCGCTACCGGCTCGGCGACTACGCGGCCGCGGCCGAGGACATCGCCGAGTCGGACAGCCTTGCGGACGAGACCGCGGGCGCTCCGGCCCTCGCGGCCCTCATACGGATCGCGAGAGGGGAGCCGGTCCCCGCTGCGCACTATGAGGTGATCCGCCAGCAGCTCCCGCCTCCCCTGAAGGCGGCCGGCTCGAGGCTTTCCCCGCGGGACCCGCGGGGCTCCCGGCGCGTCCTCGAGCGCGTCCTGAAGAGCCTCGGCGGCAACCGTTCCTTCGCGAAAACGTACATCCGCTCGCTGGGCGGCCGGCGGCGGCTGGTCTCCTATAAGAACCCGGACCTCATCGCGGACCTGCTCGACGTGCAGACGCGCGCCCGCAACGAGGATCCGGAGCGCGTCCTCTCGGAGCTTTCCGGCCTGCTCCGCGGAGGGGCTTCCGAGAACTGGGTCCTCATCCACCGGGGAGAGATATTCCTGTGGTCCGGCCGCTACCGTGAGGCGGAGAGGGATTTCCAGCGGGCTTTGCGCTGTCCCAAGCGGAGCCGCTGGAGCCGCGTGGGCCTGGCTGCCGCGCACCTGCTCCTGGGGGACCTCGCCGAGGCGAGCCGCTGCCTGGAGCGCGGCATCGCGGACGGGGCGCCGGAGCGGAGCTGGAGGTCCTGGCGCGGGGAGCTCCGCCGGCTCATGGGGAGCCCGGACGCGGCGCTGGAGGACCTGCGCCGGTCGGTCGCGCTCACGCCCAGGAAGATCAGCGCCTGGATGAACCTGGCCCTCGCTTTGGACGACGCCGGGGACCGCTCCGGCCGCGATGAGACCTGCCGCCGCGTCCGGGCTTGGGTCCCCCATTTCCTGTCCGTCGCGGCCGAGGCGGCCGGAGCCGAGCGCTGGCTCTGGCCGGAGCGCGCGCCGAGCCCCGAGGACCGCCGCGCGACGTTGCTCAAGGCCTTGGGGCTCATGCGCGGCAACCGCTCCTCTTGGCTCCACACCTACGTGGACGCGGGCGGCCGCATGCGCAACATCCACGCGCGCACGGAGGAGGGGACGCCGGGATGAAGGTCGGCCTCGTCTATCCGCCCTCGCTCTGCCGCGACAACGAGTGCTTCCCGATCCCGGGGCTGGCCCTGCCCGGCACGGCGAACGCCCTCCGGCGCGCCGGGCATGAGGCCCGTTTCTTCGACTTCGACATCCGGTTCCACCCCGTGCTCCGCGATCCGCGCCGCCGCAGGAGCCTCGAGCTCCTGGCGGACCGGCGCAAGGTCCCGGCCTATCTGCGGGGCGAGCTCCCCCCGGAGCAGGCGCGCGCGGTCCGTTCCGTCCAGAAGGCCCTGCTGGGGCTGCGGCCCCTGGAGAAGTGCGGCCTCTACGATATCACTCTGGACTACGTGGTCAAAGACCTCAATGCCGCAGCCCTGATCGCCCAGGAGATCAAGCGGCGCTTCTCCGCCCCGGTCGCGCTGGACTACTCCCGGATGGGAAGGAGGATACTCCCCGGGATCCTGCGCGCGTATCCGGTATTCGATTACGCGGTCTGGGGGAACGCGCAGGGGCCCATGCTCCGGCTGGCGCAGCGCCTGGAGGGGAAGGCCGTCCCCCTGGTCCATACCTGGGCCCGGCGGGGCTCGGAGGTCGTGGAGCACGTCGGCGCGACCGAGGGGCTGCCCCATTGTGGACCGGGCTACTGCCACCAGGACTTCGCCGGCTATCCGCTCGAGGAGTACAAGGTCAAGGCGCGGGACCTTCTCCGGCGCTACGAGGGCGGGCCCCGGTTCGCCCGCGCCCTGGGCGACGCGGAGCAGATCATCGTGCCCTATCGCTTCGAGACCACCTGCCGCGGCTGCTGCGCCTTCTGCGACAACGACCCGGCCGCGCCCTCGGACCGCAAGAGTCCCGAGGAGACCGTCGACGACCTCCTCACGCTCAAGAAGCTGGGGGTCACCGGCGTTTTCTTCAGGAACCCCAGCTTCAACAACGACTACGATTTCACGAGCCGGCTCTGCGACCGGATGATCGAGGCCGGATTGGGCCTGCAGTGGAGCGATTACGCCAATCTTCGCTCCCTGGACGAACAGCTCCTGCGCAAGATGCGCGACGCCGGCGCGGTCCGTCTGGACTTCGGCATGGAGACCGGCAGCGACCGGCTCTTCCGCTACGTCCGCAAGGGGGTCACCCGGGAGAAGGCCGAGCGCTGGCTCCGGTGCTCGCACGAGTTGGGCCTCTGGAACCAGATCAACGTGGTCGGAGGCCTGCCCACCGAGACCGACGAGGATATCCGGGAGACGGTCGGCTTCCTGCGGGCCAGCGCGCGGCACGTCGACACTTACGCGGTGAACCCCTTCTACCTCTACCGGGAGGCCCCGTTCTATCTCGAGGCAGGGAAGTTCGGCCTCCGGCCCCTTCCCTCCCCGGCCGGCGGGGAGGACTACTTCTCCGCGGACGCGCGCGCGGGCTACGTCACGGAGCGCTTCGACGAGATCGGGGGCCTGGCCTGGGCCGAGAAGGACGCCCAGATTCGGAGATCCGCGCGGACCGTGGCCGAGACCATCGCCGAGGTCTCCTCGTTCGGCGTGATCGACCAGGACCACACCCATCTGCTGATGTATCTTTACGGCAGATTGGGATACGGCCGCAAGGACCTCATCCGGAGGATATTCAAGAGCTGCTCCCGGAGCTTCAAGCCCTACCACATGCCGGATTTCTACCGGTGCCGGCGCTATCCCAAGCAGGACTATGTCCGGGTCGCGCAGCCTGCGGCGGGGGAGCGATGAGGATCGGTTTGGTCTATCCCCCCGCCAAGAATCGCAACAACGAATGTTTTCCGTTGCCGAGCGGCTCGCTGGCCGTCCTGGCGGGCGGCTTGAGGCGCGCCGGCCATGAGGTCCTCTTCTTCGACTTCGACATCCGATTCCACGCCAAGCTCAGGGACGCGCGCTTGCGGGAAGTCCTCGGCGTGCTGACCGGCCGCGAAACGGTGCCCGACTATCTGCGCGGCGAGCTCCCGGCCGGCGAAGCCGCCAAGGTCCGACGGGTCAAGAGGATGATCCTCGGCTCCCTTCCGTTGGAGCGCTGCGACCTCTATGGGATCACCCTGGCCGACTTGATGAAGGACCTGTTCCTCCTCAACAGCGCCGCGTTGATCGCGGAAGAGATCAGGAACAGCGTCCATGCCCCTGTCGTTCTGGGGAACGACGGTCTTCCCAAGGATGCGTATCGCGACATACTTGGCAGATACCCGGTCTTCAATTATGCGACCTGGTCCTCCCGCGGGGAATCGGCCCTTTTGCGGTTGCTCGACCAGCTGCGCGGCCGGGAGGGCCGGCTGATCCAAACCCTTGTCAGGGACGACGTTTCCATCAAGGAATATACGGCGCTTCCCCCCATGACGACGTGCACGAGCCCGGACTACGCCGGCTATCCTCTCGAGGAGTATAAGGTCGGCGCGGAATCCCTGTCCCAGCGCTACGACATCGATTTCCGGCTGCTCCGGGCCCTGGGGTCTTCTCCCGCGGGCCGGCGCGCGCAGCTCATCGTGCTCTATAATTTCGAGTCCACCTGCCGCGGCCGGTGCGCGTTCTGCACCACGGGAGGCGCCGAAGTGACGGACCGGAAGAACGCCGAGGAGATCGTCGACGACCTCCTCGCCCTCAAGAAGCTGGGGGTCACCGGGGTCTTCTTCATCAACCCCAGCTTCAACAACGATTATGATTTCACCGACACCCTCTGCGACCGGATGATCGAGGCCGACCTGGACCTCCAGTGGACCGACTGCGCGAATTTCCGGGAACTCGATGAGACGCTTCTGCGCAAGATGCGCCGGGCCGGGGCCGTGAAGCTCGTCTTCGGCATGGAGACCGCCAGCGACCGCTTGCTCAAGTACATCCGGAAAGGGGTCACCCGGAACAGGATCGAGCGGTACCTGCAGCTCTCGCACGAGCTCGGCATCTGGAACCATATCGAATTGATTGCGGGCTTCCCGACGGAGACCGATGAGGACGTCCGGGAGACCGTCGCGTTCATCCGCCGCAATGCCCCCCGCGTCGAGACTTATGCCCTGAACGCGTTCTACCTTTATCCCGGGGCCCCGTTCTACAGGGAGGCCGCGGCTTTCGGCATCCGGCCCCACCTCGAGGGTCCCGCGGTCCAGGATTACTTCGCCACGGACGCCGGCGTGGGCAACATCTCGGAGAAGTTCGATGAGATCGGCGGTTTGGGCTGGCCCGAGAAGAGCCTTCAGATCCGGGGGGCCGCCCGCGCCGTCTCCGGGGCCATCGCGGAAGTCTCTTCCTTCGGCGCGATCGACCACGACCATATCCATCTCCTGCTGTACCTTTACCGCCTGCTGGGCCATTCCAACAAGGAAACCATCCGCCGGATCTTCAAGCGCTGTGTCCGGAGGTTCAAGCCGTACCACACGGCCGATTTCTATACGTGCGACAGATTCCACAAGCTGGATTACGTGCGGTACGCGCAGGCCGCGGACGGCCCCCGGGAAGGGTGCACGGCATGAGGATCGGCCTGGTCTACCCGCCGTCCCCGAATCGGACGAACGAGTGCTTCACCCTCCCGAGCCTTTCTTTGGCGGCGTTGGCGGCGAGCCTGAGGCGCGCGGGGCACGAGGTCCGTTTCTTCGACTTCGACATCCGCCTGCACTCCGCTCTAAGGGAGACCCGGCTGCGGGAGCGGCTCGGGCGGGTGCCCGACTATCTGCGCGGGACCCTCCCCGCGCGCGAGGCGGCCGGGGTGGAGTCCGTCCGCGGGACGATACTGGACGCCGCGCCCCTGGAGCGCTGCGACCTCTACGGGATCACGATGGTGGATCTGATGAAGGAGCTCTTCCTCCTCAACGCCGCGGCCCTGATCGCGCGGGAGATCAAGGACCGCTTCCAGGCCCCCGTGGTCCTGGGCTACAACGGGGTTCCCCGCGAGGTCTATCGGCATATCCTCGAGAGGTACCCCGTCTTCGATTACGCGATCTGGGGCTCGGTCGGCGAGACGGCGCTCCTGCGCCTGATCGAGCGCCTGGAAGGCAAGGACGTCCGGCTGGTCCACGCCCTGGCCAGAGACGGGGACGGGATCGCCGAGCACGGGGGCGAGCTCCGCCGGACGGCCTGCTGCGGGTCGGACTACCGGGGATATCCCCTCGAGGAGTACCGGGTGCGGCCGGCGGCGCTCTTCGAGCGCTACGCCGCGCCGCCGCGGCTCGCGCGGTCCCTCGCGCCTCCCGCCGCGGACGCGGGACAGCTCGTGGTGATGTACCAGTTCGAGGAGACCTGCGCCGCGCGCTGCGCCTTCTGCGTCCTGGGCGGCTCCCGGACGCCCGTGCGCAGGAGCGTCGAGGAGGTCGTCGAGGACCTCCTCGGGCTCAAGAGGCTGGGGGTCACCGGCGTCTTCTTCGTCAACCCCAACTTCAACGACGACTACGATTTTGCGAGCCGGCTCTGCGACCGCATGATCGAGGCCGGCCTGGGGCTGCAGTGGGCCGACTGCGCGAATTTCTGGGAGTTCGACGAGGCGCTCCTGCGCAAGATGCGCGCCGCCGGAGCGGTCAAGCTCGTATTCGGCATGGAGACCGCCAGCCGCCGCCTGCTCAAGTACATCCGGAAGGCGGTCACTCGCGAGAGGATCGAGAGCCGCCTGCGCCTCTCGCACGCGCTCGGCATCTGGAACCACATCGAGCTCATCGCGGGCCTGCCCACGGAGACGGACTCCGATATCGAGGAGACGACGGCATTCATCCGGGACAACGCGCGACACATCGACACCTTCGCCTTGAACCCCTTCTACCTCTACAAGACGGCCCCGCTCTACCGCGAGGCCCGTGCCTTCGGGATCCGTCCGCAGCCCGAAGCCATCGCGGTCCGGGACTACTTCTCCGTGGACGGGGGCGTGGGCAACATCTCGGAGAAGTTCGACGAAGTCGGCGGCCTGGCCTGGCCCGAGAAGGCGCTCCAGATCCGGAGGTCCACGCGCGCCCTCGCGGAGGCGGTCCGGAAGGCCTCCTCCATCGGCGCGATCGACCACGACCACGTCCATCTGCTGATGTATCTCTACGCCAGGCTGGGCCACGGCCGCAAGGACCTCATCCGGAGGGTGTTCAAGCGCTGCACCCGGGCCTTCAAGCCCTACCACATGGCGAATTTCTACACCTGCGAGCGCTGCCTGAAGGAGGATTTCGTCTGGACCGCGAGATGATCCGCCCGGAGCCCAACGTGTTCCTGACGGACCGCTGCAACCAGCGGTGCCTCTTCTGCTCTACGAGCGGCGAGGACCGCGTGCAGCGCGCGGAGGAGATCGAGGCCTGCATCCTCGCCAACCGCCGGACGATCTCGCTGGAGGGCGGTGAGCCCGCCTTGTCGCGGGATCTGCTGAAATGGATCCGGTTCGCGCGCGGGAGCGGGACGAAGGACATCATCCTGTGCACCAACGGGGCCGCTCTGGGCAGTGAGAGGTCGACCCGCAGGCTCTTGGACGCGGGGGTGACGCTGTTCAACGTCAACTTCCCCTCCCACATCGAGCGGGTGTTCGACCTCTTGACCCAGACGCGGGGCCTGTTCCGGAGCCGGGTCGCCGGCATGCGGCGCCTGGTCCGGCTCGCCGGAGGGGAGCGGGTGCGGCTGACCCTGGTCGTCAACCGGCTCAACTGCGACGCGCTCGAGGGTTACGCGCGGTTCGTGCGCCGCGAGTTCCCGGGCGTGTTCTACATCGCCATGAACTGGATCAAGGTCAAGGGACGGGTGAAGGACCGCCCCTATCTGGTCCCGAGGCTCTCCCGCGTCCGTCCGCGTCTCGCCGAGGCCCTGGACTACTGCCGGCGCTCGGCCATCCGCTGCCTCGTGGACGGCGTCCCTTTGTGCCTGCTGGAGGGATACGAGGAGCACTCCATCGACTTCGACAAGCTCCGGCGCGGGGACCGCACCTATCTCGGGGAGAAGGCCCACGCGCGGGCGTGCCGGGGCTGCTCCCTGCGCGGCGTCTGCGCCGGACCGAGGCGGGATTATCTGGAGATGTTCGGGGACGGGGAGCTGAGGCCGCGGAGCTAGCCATGGAGAGGATCGTCTTTCTCGGCAAGGGGGGGATCGGAAAGAGCACCCTCGCCGCCAACGTCAGCGCGACGCTGGCCCTTGGGGGCCGCAGGGTCCTGCACATCGGCTGCGACCCGAAGCACGATTCCACGCTCCTGCTCACGGGGAGGCCCATCGTCCCCTTCGCGTCGGAGCCGGGAGGGCTGCGCTCGGAGGACGTGGCGCGCAGCATCCAGCCGGCGCGGCTGAGGAACCTGGACTGCATCGAGGCGGGCGGTCCGCGGCCCGGCATCGGATGCGCGGGTCTGGGCATCTCGCTCATGCTCGACGGCCTGGCGTCCGCGGGACTGCTCTCCGGGGGCGCCTACGACGCGATGGTCTTCGACGTCCTGGGCGACGTGGTGTGCGGGGGTTTCGCCGCGCCGATGCGCAAGGGTTTCGCGGAGAAGGCGGTCATCGTCGCCTCCGAGGAGTGGCTCTCCCTGTACGCGGCGAACAACCTCCTTCGGATGATCGTCAACTGCGCGGACAACGGGGTGAGGCTGGCGGGCATCGTCGCGAACGTGAAGGACCCCAAGGCCGCCGGGCCCCTGCTCCGGTTCGCCGAGCGCGCCGGGACCGGGATTCTGGCCGTGCTCCCCCGGCATCCGGCGATCACTGATGGCGAACGCCGGAACAGGACTGTCCCCGAATTCTCCCCGGGGAGCGCGCTGGCGCGGCTCTTCGAGAGACTGGTACGGCGCCTGATGGAGCCCGCGCCGGAGTCTTTGCCGGCGCCGTTGGACCCCGCCGTCCTCGCCAGGCTCGGGTCCAGGGCCGTCGCGGCCGAACCTTCACCCATCTCGAGGGTCTCCCTCCCCCGCGCCCTCGCGGCGGCCGGGATCGAACTTCACGAGATCCGGCACGACCAGATATTCTGCTCCATGACCCACGAAGGGCGGAGCGTCCCGATCGTATTCCTCCCAGCGGACGCGTCGCGCGGCGGATTCAAGGGGAGTGATTGGCGCGTCTGCTTCGGCCCGCGGCATCAGCGGGTCTCCCCCGCCCTGGACTCGGCCCTGGAAGAAGCCAGCCGCCGGCTCCGCGGATTCTCCTTTGTCCGGCTCGCGAACCATCTGCTCGGCGGATCGGGCTTAGCCGATGTGTTCCGCTGGCAGTACGGGAGCGGCGGGAAGATGGACCCGTTTTTGTCCTATGACCGCTGGGACAAGTTCTTCTTCGACTGGAACCGCAGGGACTCCGGGGATTTTCCCAGCGAGACCGCGGTCGTGGAGCACGGGGACATCGAGTGCCGGTTCGACGCGTGCACCGGCGGTTCCTTGGGGCACTTCGCGGCGCGCGGCGGCACGGGCGCGCCCGAATCACCGTTCGGCACCCTGTCGTGCGTCAATACGGACATGCGCAGGCGGGACGTGCTCCTGGGGGACCTGGACAGGCTTGAGAGCGCGCTGCGCAGCCTCGCGGCCCAGAAGCCTGCGCCCGCGCATATCGAGCTTTATCTGTGCTGCACGCCGCTGGTGATGCAGACGGACCTCGCCCGGCTCATCGGGAAGATCGAGGCCGAATACGGGGTCCGGATAGCCGTCGAGAGGTACAACAACCCGCAGGACCGCTCCACGCCGGGACTCAAGGCGGAGTCCCTCGCCCGGTCCCTGCGGTCCGCCGGGAGGTCGCGGCGGGAGTACGCGGTGAACCTGCTGGGCTTCTCCGAGAACGAGCGCCGCAGGCTGGCCCCCCTGCTGGAGGGAGCCGGGCTGAGCGTGGCCCCGTTCGCGGAGTCCGCGCGGGAGCGTCTGGCGAATATCCGCCGTTCCGCGCTCCAGGTGCTTGACGTCCCCCTCTCGCCCGCGCACGAGAAGGCGTTCGCCGCGGCGCGAGTCCGGTGGCGGCATCCCGGCCTGCCCTACGGCATGCGGGGGACCCTGCGCTGGCTGCGCGGCGTCAAGCCGGCCGGCCGGGTCGCGGTCCCGGCGCCGCTGCGGCGGGAGTTCTCCGGGCTGGCCCGGCGCGCCGCGCGGTTCCGACTGGCGTTCATCGTGTCCGCGGAAGAGCTGCCTTTCCTCGAGGATCCCTCGCGGACCTCCGGCGTCCCGCTCCTGGCCGTCGTCGCGGAGATGGGCTTCCGGGCGCTGATCTGCGCCCGGAAGCCGGCGGATCCGGGGATGAAGGCCCGCCTGGCGCGGCTGCGCGCGCCGGTCCGGTTCTTCTCGTCCAAGGAGGAACTCTGTAGGCTCCTGGCGGCCGCGCACGCGGTCTATTCGGACGTCAACGTGGACAGGCGGCTGTCCGCGTTCGGCAAGCCGGCCTTCTCCTCGGCCTCGTTCGAGATGGGCTTCGAGGGCGCCTTGGCCGCGCAAAAACGGCTCCTGCGCCTGTGCACCTGGGATTTCTATGACGGGTTTTGACGCATGATGTTCGCGTTCAACATCGTCCTATGCCTGGCGCTGGCCGCGAGCGCGGCGCTGGCCGTGCTCGCGGCCGCGGCCTGGGCGCGGAGGGAAGGACGGCCGGCCCGGTACGTCCTGGCCGCGGCCGTCGGGTTCCTCGCCGCCGCGTGGGCCGCGACGGCCGGCACCGGGCTCAGGGGGGGCTACGACAACGAGCACGACTTCCACTCCCTGAGCGCGGACTTCTTCCGGGGCTCCGGCCGCCATTCCCCGGTCAGCAAGGAGCACTCCCCGGTCCTCCTCTTCTGGCTCTCGGACCGGCTGAGCGGAGGCTCGCTCGAGGCGATCCTCGTGACGCAGCGGCTGGCGTGGTCCGCCTCCGCGGCCCTGGTTTTCGCTGCGATGCTGGCTTCCGGGGCCGGCCTGTTCGCCGCGTTCCTCGCGGCAGGAGCGTACCTCTTTCATTTCCTCTCCATCCTCAACACCTATGCCTTCGCCACGACCAACGGGAACGTCCTCTATCTCCTTTCGGCCGTGTGCGCCCTGGCCGGGCTCTTCGATCCCGCGCGCGATCCGCTCCGGAATCTGCTCTGGTTCCTGTCCTCCGCGCTTCTCGTGCTCGCCTCCAGGTTCGAGTTCGTCCCGTTGCTCGCCGCGGGCGCGGCAATGTCCGCGGTCGGGAGCGGCTGGCCGGGGCGGCTGCTGAAGGCGCGGGGTTTAAGACGGGCCGCCTGGATCGCGGGCTGCGCGGTATTCCTCGGCGCCGCCGCGTACTGGGCCTGGGTGTTGGTCCGGGGCGGGATGATCCCCAAGCCCGGGGACGAGCGCTGGGCCTTGTTCTCCCGCATGGCCGAGAGCGTGGACTTCCACCTCGGGGAGCACGACCTCTCGCCGCTCTTCGGCATCCCGTCCCGGCTGGCGAGCTGGATCTTCGGGGGCGTGCTGGTCCTCGTGCTGGTCCGGGGCAGGCGGAGCCCCACCCTGCTCTGGCGGGTCTTCCTGGCGGGCTGGGCCCTGTATCTGCCCCTCTTCTTCCCTCCCATCTCGGAGTATCCCCTGCATTCCATGCGGCATCACCTCTATTTCCTCCTGCCCTTCCTGTTCCTGTGCGGGGTCCTGATGGACGACCTCTTCGTCGACCCGAGAGCGCCGTTGTGGGGGATCGCGTCCCTGGGGCTGGCCGGGTATCTCGGCCTCAACGCGTGCCATGCCCGGAGCCTGGACGCGGAGGCGAGGACCAACGATATCGAGTGGCGCTTCCTCTATAAGACGAGGCGCTCCTGGCCGGCCGGGTGCCGAGCCGCGTATCCCTTCGCGGACGTCCGCGGGGAGCTGCTGAGGAAGTACTTCCCGTTCGAGGAGCCCGGGGGGGCGTCCGGCTCGGGCTGCATCCTGGTGTACCGGTCGCCGCATCGCGACGTGCTTCGCGGGAGCCTGTGGGGCCGGGAGCCGCGGGCGGAGGATGAGGAGCGGTTCTACGGCCCCGCGTTCGAGGAGGAGACGTTCCAGCACCGGTTCTATACGGTCTGGAACGACCCGAAGCGGGCCGGCCCCGGGGACTTCACCGAGGTGAAGGACCCCATTCCCTTGAAGATCGGATTCTACCGGCTGCCCTTATGAGCCGCGGAACGGACCTGTCCCCGCGCTACAACGCCCCGTATCTGGTCGGGGTCTACCTGGCCGCCAACGCGGTCCGGGACGCCGCGGTCGTGATCGACGGGATGAGCTGCGCGATGTCAAAAGCCGAGTTCATCGCGGGAAACCACGACGTATTCTCGACGCTTCTGGCCCCGGGAGGGGCGCATCGGATCGTGTGCACCATGTCCGATCCGCTCCATCTGCACCACACGGCCGAGGAGCCGGTCCAGAGGACGCTGCGGGCCCTGCTGTCCTCGCGGCGGCCCGCCGTGGTCCTGCTCGGCGCGCTGCCCATGGGGCATCTGGCCGGGATCGATTACGAGCGGATAGCCCGCCGAGAGACGCACGCGGGGAAAGCCCCCATCGTCCCGGTATCCGCGGGATTCGACGGCGATTGGCTGGACGGGTACGGGGAGGCCTTGGACGCGATCGCCCGTCACATCCGCGTCGCCGGCGCGCGGCCGGACCCGCGCCGCGCCGCCGTTATCGGGTATCTGTGGGACCGCAACGAGCGCGACCACCAGGCGAACCTTTACGTGATCCGGGGGCTCCTGGAGCGCCTCGGACTCAAGCTGGAGTCGCTCTGGCTTTCCGGGGGAGACTTCAAGGACCTCGAGCGGGTGAGGAATGCCGGGACGCTCATCTCGCTCCCGTACGGCCGGAAGGCTGGCCGGACGCTCGCGCAACGGCTGCGGCGGCCCCTGGTGGAGCTCGGCCTTCCGCTCGGCTTCGCCGGCACGCGCGCGTGGGTCCGGCGTCTGCGTCCCGGGAGGACGCTTGCCGACGAGGAACGCCGGGCCAAGGAGAGGGTCCTCCCCCTGCTCCGTGCCCTAGCCGAGCGCACCGTGCTCTTCTCCGGGGATCCTCATCTTTTCGAGGCGTTCGCGCGCTTCGCTCTGGAGCTGGGCATGGCGCCCCCCGCTGGAGTCATCCTGGGAGCGAGGCGGCGGGTCTGCATCCGCGTGCCGCCCTACCAGCCTTCTTTGCCCCTGCTCTTGTTCGAGCCGACGCAGGAGACGCTCCGCTCGGAGGTGGACAAGCTCCTGGACGGCCGGGGGGTGGACCTGGTCGTGGCCAACAGTTTCTTCCCGCGCGGCCGCAGGCTCCTCTCGGTGCCCGGGATGGAGTTCGGCTTCCCCTCCTATCGGACGCACCAGCTCACGGACGCCCCGTTCCTCGGCTACGAGGGGGCGGTGTGGCTGGCGAACCGGATGTTCAACGCTATAGGAACGGACAATAGACCAGGCGCCTGACCTGGTCCGGGGGCCGCAGCCGCCCCGGGCATTTCATGAAGAGCGTGTTCCCCTTCATGAGCAGCCGCTCGCGGACCCGCGGGTGGGCCAGCTCGAACGCGCACGCCTCGCACTCCCGGCCGCACCGCGGGCCTTCGGCCAGCAGGCAGGACCGGGTGCTCGCCAGGTTCACGTAAGGGTAGTACAGGGAGACGCGGACCCTCTCCGGGTCGAAGCCCGGGCCGGTCTTGAACACCGGACCGACGGCCGAGACCTCGTAGCGATGGATGCGGTGGGCTTCGAAGAGCCTGAGCGCGTGCTCGTTCTGCACCAACAGCCTGCCCCTGCGCCAGAAGAACACGTTGTCCTGGAGCACGCGGCCGAGGTTCACCCGGACACGCGTCTTGCGCTTTTCGAGCAGGCGCAGGGCCCCGAAGTCGTTGACGCTCAGCTCGAATCGCTCCGGGGACCGCAGGGAATCGAGGAATCGCGAGAGCCGATCCAGCCCCTTGTCGGACAGGAACGGGGTCAGGAAACAGACCGTCTTCCCCTGCCCGTGGAAGAATTCCGCGGCCTGCAGCAGGGAGGAGTCCGGGGGGAAGCGCTTCTCGCAGAACTCGGCGCCCAGGTGCACGCAGTCGAACCGCGAGAGTATCCCCGGAAGGGCGCCCGCCTTGCGCAGGGCTCCCAGGCTCATCGTGGACAGATGGATGGCCCGCTCCAGGCTCACCGCCCCTCCGAGAGCAGGCGCAGGGTCTCCCGCATCCGGGACACTTTCATGACCTTGGTCCTGAGGCTGTCCATCCGGGTCCCGTACTTCAAGTACCCGACTCCGGCGGCATAGAAGTCGAAGAGCTGGGCCATGCCGTCGGCCTTGCGGCCGCGCAGCCGCTTCTTGAGCCTGTCCAGGAGCGGCGCGGCCCGGGATCCCAGCGGCCTCGCGGAGAGCCTTTCCCAGGCGCCGGCCCCGCAGAACAGGCCGCACCCGGGCTCGCTCCTTCGGGTATGGAGGAGCGGAGGGTGCAGCTTGCAGCGGCCGTTCACGTACACGCAGCCGAAGAACCTGGGATCGAAGACCTCGGTCTCGATCCCGTGCCGTCTGCAGAGCGCCAGGATCCCGCCGGCCTCGTCGGCCCGGAGCTGGCTCGGCAGGATGACCCGGGTGACGCCGAATCTCCTGAAATAGTCCACGGCCATGGAGTTGAAGCACGGCTGGACCGAGCTCAGGTGGAAGCCGGCCTTCAGCCGGCGGCCCTCCAGCATGGGGAACAGCGACGGGTTCGCCACGATGAAGGCGTCGATCCCCATGCGGTCGATCTCCGCGAGCCGCGCCGCGAGGCGGCGGCAGCTCCACTTCCCGGAGTCCCTGAGCACGATCGAGTTCACGGCCAGGGCGATCCTACGGCCCAGGCTGTGGGCCTTCCGGACCGCGGCGGCCAGGGTCCGCAGGTCCGGGAGCCCGGCCCATGCGAAATCCGGGACCCCGTCCAGGCCGCAGTAGAATTCCGAGGCCCCGGCCTCGGCCAGCGGCTCGATCTCGGACACGTCCCGGAAGCACGAGACGATCTTCATGGCGTCAGGAAATGGTAGAACCCGACCCGGACCGGGATCGGCTCGACCGTTTCCGAATGGCCTTCATGGCCGGGGCCGTGCCAGACCGTATAGAACCGGTGCAGGAACCGCTCCTCCTGGAACGCGCCGCCGTAGAACCGCTCCGGGTCCTCCGATTCGGCGGCCGGCTGGAAGCCCCGCCCGAGCACGCTGCGGTAAGGCGATCGATAGATGAGGCGGCAGCCGAGGCCTGAGATATCCTCCATGGGAACGAACGGGAAGTACTTCCGCAGAAATCCCCGGCGCGTATCCGCCAGAGGGTACGTCGCCAGGCAGCCGTCCGGCCAGGAGCGGCGCATCCTGTAGAGGAACTGCCATTCGATGTCATTGGTCCTCAATTCCCCATCCAGGCTGCGGACGTAGCGCGCGTTGAGCGGGAGATACGCCGCCAAAACCAGGGCGGCGGCGGCCCACGGCCAGGCTCGCGACGCGGCGAAAAGGTCGTCCGCCAGGACTCCGGCCAGGAGGAGGAAGGGGATGGAGAAATACAGGTGGAGGCGCATGGTGTGGAGGGGGTATAACGCATACGGAGCGTAGATGGCGCCGACATAGACGATCCAGCCCGCGAGGAATATCCTCCAGGGCCAAGCCGGTCCACGGTCCCTCCGGCGCCATCCGACGAAGAGGACGACCGCCAGCATGGCTCCGGCGAGCCAGCACGCGGAGCGGGGCGTCACGCCGAGGATGGGCGTCAGGTTGTTCCAGCCGAGATGGTGGCGGATATTCCGGGCGAACTCCATCGGGCCCAGGGTCATCGTACCGGCGGTCCGCAGGCCGTAAGCGCGCATGTCGCGGAGCAGGATGACGGTCCAGCCGCAGCAGCCCGCGGCGAACGCGCCGCAGCAGGAGATCCAGGCCAGCATTCTCCAGCCGCGCTCGCTCAGCAGCCTCCTCGGCCAGGAGCTCTTGACCGCGGACAGCGCGAGACCGAAGAACAGCACCGGCATGAACTCGTAGCGCGACGTGAAGACCAGGAACGAGGCCGCGAGGAACCAGGCGAGGTCCGCGACGGCGTCGCCGGATTCCCGGAAGAGGCCGGCCAGCGCGCACAAAGCCGAGAGAAGATAAAAGACGTTGGCGTTGGTCGTCGAGAACGTATAGGTGTTCAGGATGGAGAGGTGGTGGAAGAGGAGCAACCCGGCGCACAACAGCGACGCCGGGGGGCTCGCGCCCGCGCGGAGCAGCAGGCCGAAGACCAGCAGAGAGGAGCCGAACCACAGCAGCTTCTGCGCCGCGAGGATCCCGTCCAAGGAGCGGCCGCTCAACCGGTCCGAGAGCCAGAACGCGAGCAGGGGGGACTTCTCCCTGTCCACCGGTGCCTGGGCAAGCGGCCGGAAGAATTCGACGGCCATGCAGCCGAAGTCGTGTTCGTCGTCGAAGCCTCCCCTCAAGGGGGTGCTCCGGGTCGCGCCCCAGGCGACGAGGAAGAGCCCGGCTGCGACGCCGGCGCGCAGCCAGGTCCGTCCATCCGGTTTCCACGTCCAGCGTACGGCGGCCCGCAAGGCGAAGCCCAGGGAGGCGGCGAAAGCGGCCGATAGGAATAGGGGCATCAGAATCCTTCAGGCAAGAGGCTCTCGGGCGCGCGGCCGGACGGCCTCAGGTCCCCGTCGCCGTGGACGCTGACGTAGTCCGGCCTGGCCCCGCAGCAGGCCGGCTCCAGCCCGCAGCCCCGGCATCTCGGACAGCGGGCCTTGGCCGCCAGACCGTGCTCCAGGACGCTGTCGCCCCGCCGCCATCTCTGGAACTCGTAGGAGAAGCCCTCGAAGCCGCGCAGGGCGCACAGCGGCATGTTCTGGATCACCGCCTTCCTGCCGGCCTCCTTCAGGCGCGCCAGGGCGGACTTCACGAACGGAGAGACCTCGCGGTAGGTCGGCAGGATGCCCGCGTCACCCCGCGCCCTGCCCAGGCCCCGTACGAAGGTGAGGTTCGTGAACGCGATCTCCGGAAAACGCGCCGCGACCCAGGCGGCGAACTCCGGCAGCCACCGGTAGTTGGGCTTGCAGACGACGTGGAAGAGCCGGACTTTTGGCCCGGCGCCGAGGGACACCAGGTTCTCGATGCCCCGGACCGCGCGCGGGAACAGGGAGCTCCGCGTGAGCCGCCGGTACGTCCGGGCGTCGCAGGCCGGGAGGTTCACCACGAAGAAATCGATCCGCGCCTCCGCGCGCCTGCAGAAGGCGGGATCCGCCAGGGCCACGGCGTTGGTGGACAGGGTGAAACGCTCGACGCCGTTGGCGCGGAGGAAGTCCAGCCATCCGAAGAAGTCCGGGTTCAGCGTGGGCTCGCCCCCGCCCTCGAGGTTGACGGCGCGGACATCCCGCGCTTTCAGCTGGCGGAGGACCTTGGCGCGGCTCGAACAGCTTCCGCGCTGCGGGCTGTGGCAGAAGACGCAGGAGAGGTTGCACCGCTTGGCCGCGTCCACGCAGAGGTCTTCGCTGATCCACCGCGCTATTTCGCGGCGGCGTCCCTGAAGCATGGGTTGTTCTGACCCTGCAGGCTGCAGAACAGGCAGTATTCGGCGGTCAGCGCCTTCGCCGAGGCGGCGCAGGAGGGCCGCGAGCCGGCGTTCAGCAGCGCGGCGCAGGCGTCCTTGAGGGGCGTGGGGCATCTTTCGGGGGCGCGGCGCAGGAAGGCCGATGCTGTCTGGAAGCGGAACGTACAGTCGCGGTTCTCGAGGGACCCGGCCTTGAAGCGGCCGCAGTCCGAAGCCGTGACGTTGTCCATGTACTCCTGGGATGTCGGGGCCTCCCGGAGCAGGCGGACCCAGGCCTGGCACAGGTCCGAGACCGAGCCGTAGCCCGGCCCGGTCCTCCCGACGGCCTCGTAGCCGGTGCACAGCGAGTCCTGCCGCTCCGAGATCGCGCGGCAGGCCAGATGCCCGGCGGCCCGGTCGCGGATGGCCGCCGTGAACTCCGCGCCGTTCTGAGGCGTGACCCCGGGCACGGCGGGCCCCCAGTGGCGGCCGTAGGAGCCCAGGATCGACTCCGGCGTCCGTTCCGAGCAGCCCGCGAACCCGCTTGAGGCCGCAGCCCGCTTCCGGGGGCGCGGCTGCGTTTCGGACGCGGCGGGAGCCGCGCCCCGGATTCGCTCGAATTCGCGGAAGAATTTGTACCAGATGAAGGCCGTGACGGTGACGGCCGCGAAGATCAACACCCGGCTTTTCATAGATTTTCCCTTATAGCATTGTCCTGTTTCCTTCCGCAATATCTATAATAATCGAGATGTCGTTGCATCTTCCCGTCGTCCACGTCTGCAATCTCCGCTGCGTGTTCTGCTCGGCGGCCGGGAGGGAGGACCGCTCGACTTTGACCGCGATGCTGCGCAGCATCGACGAGGAACAGTCCGGCCATGTCCAGATCTCGGGCGGGGAGCCGTTCCTGATGGACCCCTCCGAGCTCCTGCGCCTGCTCGCCCGCTGCCGGAAGCGCAGGCTCGAGGTCGAGCTGCAGACGAACGGAGTCGCGGTCCCCTCCTGCGACGCGGAGCGTTTCCGCATGATCGCGGGCCTGGTGAGCTTCTTCAACGTGAACTTCCCGGCCCACGACCGGGAGCTGGACTACGCGCTCACGCGCACGGAGGGCGCGTTCGAGGCGCGCCTCGCCGGCGTCCGGCGCATGCTCGGCGCGGGGGCCGCGGTGCGTCTGACGCACGTGGTCTGCAGGCCGAATCTGGCCCATTGCGCGGAGTTCGTGGAGTTCGTGCGGCGCGAGCTCAGGGGAGTCTCGTGGATCCAGTTCAGCTATGTGAAGGGCGCGGGCTTGGCCCGGGGGCGGGAGGATTTGGTCCCGCGCTACGCCGAGGCGGCCGGTCCCCTGGAAGCGGCTCTGGACCGCGCGGCCGGCCTGGGGATCCCGTTCGACGTGGACCACATCCCGCCCTGCTTCCTTGGGAAATACTCGGACCGCCACGTGGACTGCCGCAAGATGCTCTCGGGCGAGGGGGGGGCGCATCTCGAGGAGAAGCGCCATGTCCCGCGCTGCGAGGGCTGCCGGCTGCGCCCCCGTTGCCCGGGCCCGCGCAAGGACTATCTCGACCTCTATGAGGACCTCTAAGGCCGAACGCGCGTTGGACGTCGAGGCGGTGCGGGCTGAGTTCCCGGCGCTGGCGGAGCCGGCGGACGGGAGGAGGCTGGTCTACCTGGACAACGCCTGCACGGCCCTTAAGAGCCGTCGGGTGGCCGAGCGCTTGCGGGGATTCTACCTCTCGGCCGCAGGCTGCGGGGGCAGGCGCTCGACCCATCGCGTCTCGCGCAGGGCCGAGGAGGTTTTTCAGGACGCCCGGGCCGTGATCGCGCGGTTCATCAACGCGGAGAAGCCGGAGGAGATCGTCTTCACCTCGGGGACGACAGGGGCGGTCAACCTTCTGGCGCGGGCCTACCCGTATGAGGCGGCGCGGCGGGAGGTCGTGGTCACTGAGATGGAGCACAACAGCGTGCTTCTGCCCTTCCACGAGGCCGCGCGCCGCGGGGAGGCCGTGCTCCGGGTGTGCCCGCTCCGGGACGGCATCCTCGATGAGGAGGCCCTGGAGAGGCTCGTGTGCGGGCGGACCGCGCTCGTGGCCGTGACCCATTCCTCCAACGTGCTGGGCTGCAAGGTTCCCGTGGAGCGCGTGGCGCGCCTGGCGCATTCCCGCGGCGCGCGGGTGTTCGTGGATGACGCCCAGTACCTCTCCTCCCATCGCGAGGACGTCCGGTCCACGGACGCGGATTTCGCGGCATTTTCGTCGCACAAGCTCGGGGGGCCCTTCGGGATCGGGGTCCTCTACGGGAAGGAGCATCTTCTCAACGGCCTGCGCGGATCCGGGGCGGGCGGGGGGACGGTGCGGGACATCGCCGCTTCCGGCGACGGCCTGAGCGCGTCCTACCTGGACCCGCCCGCGCGGTTCGAGGCCGGGGTGCAGGATTTCGGCGGGGCGGCGGGCTTCGCCGAGGCGGTGCGGCTCCTGGAGAGCTGGCCCGCCGCCGCTGTCCGCGCGCACGCGGCGGGACTCGTGCGCCGTGTCGTGGAGGGGCTTTCCCGCCACGAGGAGGTCTCGGTCCTGGGCGATCCGCGGGGACTTGCCGAAGGATCCATCGTGTCCTTCCGCTCCGCGCATCCCGCCTTCTCCCTGAGCGATTTCGGGCTCTACCTCGATTCCGAGGTCCCGGGGCTCTGCGTGGCCGTGCGGGTGGGCGAACACTGCGCCCACCTGCTGCACAAGCGGCTGGGCATCCCCGCGACCGCGAGGGTTTCCCTCTTCGCCTACAACACGGCCGAGGAGGTGGACCTTTTCCTCGGATGCCTGGAAAGCTATCTAAAGGAAATCCGCGCATGAACGGGTCCGGGCGGGTGCACCGCGAGGCCTACGACCAGTCCAAGTGCTGCGACATCGTCCTCAACTATGCGTGCCAGGCCCGCTGCCGTTTCTGCTCGCAGGATTTTGAATGGCGGAAAAATCCGAACCTCATGCCGTTCAAGCTCGTCGCGGAGAAGATGTACCTCGCCTATCGCGACGGCTACCGCAGGCTGGGCTTCACCGGCGGCGAGCCGACCCTGCGCAAGGATTTGCCTAAGATCATCTCCCTGGCGACCAAGATCGGCTTCCACTACGTGCGCATCCAGACGAACGGTCTCCGGCTCGCGGATGAGGCTTATGCCCGGGAGCTCGCCGAGGCGGGGCTCGCCTTCGTCAAGTTCTCGATCCACGGGCACGACGCCGAGACGCACGACGCTTTGACCCTCGTCCCGGGCTCTTTCGACGCCTGCATGAAGGCCGCGGAGAACCTGAAGCGCGTGCGCGTGGGCGCCGGGGTCAACATCGTGCTCAACAAGCTGAACTACCGGCGCCTGAGAGAGCTTTTCGAGCTGCTGCTCTTGAAGCTCAAGCTCTCGGACTTCGTGATCATCGCTCCGATCTACGAGGGGAACATGGAGCTGCACGTCGAGGAGATGGGCGTGCGCCTGAGCGATGCCGCCCCTTATGTCCGGGAGGTCTACGCGCTTTTTTCCCGGGTGGGCTTCCCGAAGCCGCCTCTCCTGCTGCACTTCACCCCCTGCCTCCTCCCGGGCTACGAGGAGCAGATGCTGGGGTGGTCGGCCTTCAACACCATGGTGATCAGCCCGGCCGGGGAGGCGCAGGATCTCGACGAGGCCGCCGCGAATCAGACCGTCAAGGCCCCGGGTTGCCGCGAGTGCGTCTACAACGACCGCTGCATCGGCTTGGACAAGACCTACGCGGAGCACTTCGGGCTCGGCGAGCTCGTCTCGCTCAAGGAGGTCCCCGCGCGCTACGACGCGGGGGCCGGGCCGGAGCGCCGGGAGCTCCTCACGGACAACGAGCGGTGCGTGCTCGTCGTGCTCAAGGACGAGGGCGGGCTGAGCACCGAGGTCTTTCTTAAGAACGCCTCCCGGTACGGGATCTGCAAGAACTGCAAGGACCAGAACGCGGTCCTTTCCGCCGCGCAGACCCTGGTCCGGATGGGTCTGGTGGAGAAGCGTTTCGAGAAGGGACGGTATGTCTGGGGCCTGCTCGAGGCGGGGCGGGCCCGTGCCTGATCTCCCGGTCTGGCCGCAGTGCAATTCCGGGTGCGTGTTCTGCACGAATCCGACGGAAGGCTGGCGGGAGGCCACGGCCCGCTTCTCCTTCGCGCGGCTGGCCCGGAGGCTCAAGGAGTACAAGACGGGCTCGGGCCCGCTGCTCAAGTTCGACTCGGCCCGCGAGTACTTCAACCTGACGGGCGGCGAGCCGACCCTGCATCCCGAGTTCCATAAGGTGCTCGCTCTGGTGCGCACGGAGTTTCCGGCCGCGCTCATCCGGCTTCTGACCAACGGCCGCGCGTTCGCCTACGCGGACTTCGCCCGGCGCGCGATGGGGATCGGGCGGACCCCTTTCGAGCTGGCGGTCCCGCTCATGGGACATGACGCGAGGACCCACGACGCCCTTTCCCGCGCCCCGGGGAGTTTCGAGCAGACGCTCGCAGGGTTAGGCAACATCCGGCGCCTGCGCGAGCCGGGTCAGCGCGTGGAGATCCGGGTCGTGCTCACGCGCCCCGTGGTCCGGCGGCTGGACAGGCTTCTGGACTGGCTTTCATCCGAGATGGGCTGGGCGGACCGCCTCGTCGTCCTCTTCGCCGAGTTCGAGGGTTCCGCGGAGGTCTATCGCGACCGGCTCCTCGTCCCGGTGTCGGAGTGCGGCGCGGCCCTCGGCCGCTGCGCGGATGCTCTCGCGCGGTTCGCCGAGGTGCGCCTCTATCATTTCCCTCTGTGCAGCCTGCCGCCGCGGCTGTGGCCGTTCGCGTGGAACACGCTCGCGGATTTCAAGGTGCTCTATCTGGAGCGCTGCCGCGCTCGCTGCGTCTATCGGGAGCATTGCGTCGGGATTCATCGGAGCTACGAGCGCGCTTCCGGGGCTGCGGACGTCCATCCCATCGAGCATCGCCGGCCCGTCTCCCTGACCGGAGACCGCTACCATCCGGTCGCGTGCCTGCTGGAGGGCCGCTAGCCGTGGTGGTGGTGCGCCTGGAGTCGGACTCCGACTTGGCTGCGGTCCTGGGCGCCGCGTGCGGCGTGTCCGAGGACATCTACAGTCTTATCGAGAAGGACGGCCGCGGCCTGCGCGTCTCCCTTTGGCCCCGCGGCCGGCCCAGGCGCGGGCTCGCGGCCCTTTTCCGGAAGGCCTACGCGGAACAGAAGGCCCTCTGGCTGCGGGCGCGGCAAGAGGCGGATCTGCGCAGGCGGATCCTCCGGGAGGCCGAGCGGGAGCAGCCCCAGAGGCCGGAGGCCTCGAGACTCTCCCCCGCGAGCGCGGCCAGGATCCGCGTCCTGGTCGAGGAGGCGGAGCGGGAAGGGCAGCCGGACCCGCTGGGGATACTGCGGCCGTGGAAGAGCTAAAGCTTTCCCTGGAGATCTACCCGGAGGAGAGCCTTCGGGCCGCGGCCCAGCGCCTGCCCGCGAGGTTGAGGAGGCTCCCCAAGGGCCGTTGCCGCGTCTCGTTCGACAGGAAGGGCTTGGCCGGGGAGTTCCTCGTCGAGGCCGCGCGGCACCGCTACGCGGCGCTCGTGCGCTCCTTCGGCCTCGCGGAGGTCCGCCGCGTCGTCGTCCTGGCCAAGCGGCGCGGCTTCGCCCCGGCTCCGGCGGACTGGCCGGCTCTAATGGAGCCGCAGGTGGAGGAGGACCGCAGGAGGGAGCTGGCCTCTCTCCTGCGCGAGGCGAGGCGCAGGTTCCCATGAGGGATAAGGGCCAGGCCTTGCGGAACAGGAGCCTGCTGTCTTGGGAAGGCCCCTGGAGGCACGTCCTCTGTCTGGAGAGGGCCGGGCGCCGCATGGGGCTGAGGACGCTGGCGGCCTGCATCGACCACGCTTTCTCCACGCCGTCGAAGAGGCTGACGCTGGAACTGGCGGCCGGACGGGCCGCGGGCATCGAGAGCCTCGTCTGGTTCGCTGGCGCGTTCGGTCGGAGGAAGGCCGAGTGGGGCGGCCGCGTCTTGGATGTGTGGCTGCGCCTCGACGAGCTCCCTTCCAGGCGCCTCATGGGAATCCTCGAGGAGCAGGGGGTGGGCCTTAGGCTCGTCATGAGTCTGGACGGCAAGCCAAGGCGTTTGGGCCTTCCCGGCCGGGTGAGGCTCCGCGCCCTCTGCCGCGTGGAAGCCGGCGCGTCGGATCCCAGTGGCTGGGCGGACAGGCTTTCGGATGAGCCAATCGGATCCGTGCGCTTGGAGCCCGGACCCTTCGGGCCGTTCTTCCGCGGAGCGCTCGAGCGGCTCCTGGAGCGGGGTACGGCCAGGGAGGAATGGACCCAGGCCGCGCTGGCGCGCGTCTACGGAGTGCGGGCGCCGGAGGACGAGGGGTCGGGCTTGCTCTCGGACCTGGCCTATGGGACGGACGGCACGATCTGCGCGGGGGAGGGGGGCTTCGAGCTCGGCCGCGCCGGAGAGCTCCGCCACCAGGACTTGGCCGGCCGGCCGATCGTGACCGCGTGCCTGTCGGCTCAGGAGGGGAGGCTGCACCCGCGCTGCTTCCAATGCGCCTACAAGCCTTTCTGCCGCGTTCCGGCCTCCTTTTGCCGGACGAACCTATGCAGGTTCGACGCGCTCTTCAGCCTGCTGAGCCGGGCGCGTCGGAGAAAGGCCTTGGAGGCGTGGCTGCCGTGATGGACCGTCTCTCGGTCTACATGACGGACCGATGCAACCTGGCCTGCGGCTATTGCTGGGTCGCGGTGAACCGGGGCGCGGCCAGGGGGCCGTCCGCCGCAGCGCTCAGGCGCGCGGTGGACGACCTGCTCGACCGCAGGGGATCGAAGATCGTCTTCCTGGGAGGAGAGCCGCTCCTCCGGTATCCCGCCCTGCTTAAGACGGCGGAGTACGCGCGCTCGAGGTCGGCGCGCCTGGTCATGGAGGTCCTGACCAACGGCACCCTCCTGGACAGCGGGAGGCTGGAGGCGCTCTTTGGGCTCGGCGTGAACGTCACCGTCAGCCTGGACGGTCCCCCGGAGGTGAACGACGCGGGCCGCGGCCGCTCCGTGGCGGCCAAGGTGCTGCGCCGTCTGGAGGGGTGGGAGTCCCGCCTCGGGGTCAACTCGGTCTTCTGCCCGGCGACCGCATGCCGGCTGGAGGCGAGCGTGGACTTCCTCCGAAGGCGCGGCTTCGGCCGCATCAGCCTCTCGCCGGACATGAACGCGGCGTGGTCCGATGAGAGCCTGGAAGGGCTTCGGACCTCCTTGGCCGGATTGCGCCGCGCCTATCGGCGGACGCTCATGGGGTCGGCGCGGCCTTTCCAGATCCCGACGCTCTTTTCCGTGCTCGAGCACCGGGCGCCTGGGCGGCGGCGGTGCCGGAATCTCGCGCTCGGCCCGGATGGGAGCTACTACGCCTGCGACAGGGCGATGGGGTTCCCTGCCGGGGCGGCGCGAGGGCTTCGCGTCGGGAAGCCGGGCCGGTTCGACCGCGCCGCGCGCGAGGCGATCCTCGCGCGCGCCGAAGCCGCGATCGGTTCCCTCGGGTGGAGCGCGGAGCCCGTCTTCTGCCCCATGGGGCCTTTCTTCCATGCCGGGCTCGGCCGCGAGGCCGCGGATCCGCGTCTGGAGGGGTTCCGCAGGCTTTCGGAGACAGTCTCCTCGGCGCTGCACGGCATCGTCGACGATAACAGGGACCTGCCGGCCTACAAGGCCCTCTATGAGGACGTCCGGCTGGTATGATCGCGAGGAGCCTGCTGGTCCTGGCTGTTTTCGCCTTCGGCGGCGCGGCCGAGGACGCGCACTACTCCTACATGTGCAAGGACATCCTCAAGCCCTTCTTCGCGGCCGAGAGTTCCCCGGGGCATCCCACGGTCTACCGGGCCGACAGGAGGCAGGCCTGGCCGTCCGAATTCGTCGTGCCCAGACCGCCGGACACGATGAGGGTCTTCGTGGTCGGCGAGTCCGTGGCGCGCATCTTCCACCTCCCCGGCGAATTGGATCCTCTCGTCGGCCTGCTGCGGCCGTTTTGGCCCGGCCGTCGCGTCGAGCACATCAATTGCGGCATGGCCGCTTATGAGAGCGGCCGCATCCTGAAAGTGGTCCAAGAGGTGCTGGGCTATGGACCCAGCGCCGTGGTCATCCTCAGCGGCAACAACAATAAGGACGATCCCTGCCCCCAAGCGCTCGACGGGAGGATCGGCAGCATCCTTAGGCGGGTCAAAACAGAGCCGAACATCGCCAGGCACGAGAGCCATCTGCGGCGCATGGTCCGCCTGGCGAAGAAAAAAGGGGTCCCCATCGTGCTGTGCACCCTGCCCGCCAACATGCGGGACCACGCGCCCTGGGGGAGCGCCCCGCTGTCCGATCCGGAGTTCGCCGACGCCTGGTCGCGGATGGAGAAGGGGGACGCGTCCGGAGCCGCTCGGAAGTTCCGGAGCATCCTTCGGGCGGAGCCCGAAAACGCCCTCGCCTCCTTCTATCTGGCGCGTGTCTTGGAGAAGACGGGCGGCTTCAGCGAGGCGAAGACGTACTACGAAAGGGCGTTGGAGGCGGATGACAGCCGCGACCGGTGCGCTCCGAGTCGGGACGCGATGATCCGGCGGGTCGCCAGGGAGGAGGGCGCGGCATTGGCCGATATCCGGGCGCTTTTCGAAGAAGCCGCGCCGCGCGGCCTGGTCGGCGGCTCCATGATGGCGGACGGCGTCCACTGGCGCGACAGCTACAACCCCCTGGCGGTCTGCGCCATCGCGAAGGCCCTGGGGGCGGCGTGCGGAAGCGCTCCGGGGCTGCGGTTGTCGCGCAAGGACATCGACGACCAGGCGAGGCGGACCCTGCTCTACGCGGTACGCCACATCGAGCAGTGGTCCGGCGCGGCTCCGGACGGGGAGGTCCTCGAGCTCGCCATCACCTACTTGCAGAGCGTTTACGAGATGAGCCCGGCGTTCCTCCTGCGGGTTTCGGCAAGCAAGCGGGGATTCTCGAAGACCCTCGAGAGCAACTTCTGGGTGCAGGGGCTGGACACGGGGATCGACCGCTACTGGCCGAGCTACCTGTGTCACCTGGGGGAGATGCTCCGCCGGAAGGGAGAGGCCGCCAAAGCCTTGGGATTCCTGGATTCCGCGGCGAGTGCGGCGCCGGACCGGTATATGGCAAGATTCTATCGGGGACGGGCCTACGCCGCGGCGGGAAGGGGCTCCGAAGCGAGAGAAGATTTCGAATCCCTGCGGCCTCACGCGGAAAAACGGCCGGAGATCGTCCGTTTCGCGAGCCTTCTGGGCATCAAGGTCTCTTACGGAGGTGCGGCATGGCGAAAGACAAACGCGCACTGATCCTCTGCGGCGTGGGAGTATCGGCGGTCAGGCACGCGACCCTGGAGAGCCTGCGCGTGCTGCGCGGATGCGATATCGTGTTCACCCTCCATCGCGGGGGCTGCGGGAGGTTGCTCAAGGGAGTCGTGGATCTCAACCGCCTCTATCATCGCAAGGGGGTGGATCCCGCCAGAACGCCCGAGGATATCGCACAGACCGTCATGGCGTCCCTGAGACAGGGCAAGCGCGTGGGATTGATCGTGACGGGGAGCCCGCTCTACTTCGACGCGGCCGCGGATCGCCTGATCACCCTTTGCCGGGAGCGGAAACTGCCGTGCGAGGTCTATCCCGCGGTCTCCTCTTTCGAGGCGGCGCTGGCTTTCCTGGGCCAGCCCGTCCGCGCCGGCCTGCAGATCTTCGAGGCGAGGCAGGTCCTCGCGGACCCGGGCATGCTCAATCCGCGCCTCCACGCGCTGCTGGTCCGGTTGACCACCCCCGAGGGCCTGAAGTCCGATCCGGCCTTCTTCCAGGCGCTTGCCGCCCGTTACCCGTCCGGTCACGTGGTCTCGCTCATCCACCTGTTCAACGGGAAGACCCATCGGCACGAGTTCAGGCGGCTGTCCATGGCCGATCTTGCCGGGGCGGACGAGGCGTTCGATGCCGAGACCACGCTCTTCATCCCGGCCGTCGAGCCTGGCCATTGACGGCCGGATGCGCCCATGGTACCATTAAGAGTCAGGGTCTTTTCCGAGGGCCCATGACGGCTTCATGACGCTGAAATTCAACGCCAGGCTCTATTCCAAACGCGCCGTACAGGACGCGGTGCGCGTCTATAAGCGCTTCGCCCGCCTGAAGGTGCGCGAGACCCGCTCCGCCATCTACGTGGACATCGACAAGCCCCGGCGCGGCGTCGAGGCGAGCCTTCCGGGGGAGTTCGGCAACTACGTCCTGGTGGCCACTCGGGACCTCCTGCCATGAAGCCCCCGGCCCTGCCCAAACTCGACGAAGGAAAGACGGGATTCTTCAGGCTCCGGAGGCTCGGCGACAGGGTGCTGCTGACCAACGATATCGGCCACTACGCCCTGCTGACCGAGGCTGAGTTCTCCCGGTTCATCCGCGGCGGCCTCAAGCCCAAAGAGAGGCTGCATCAGACGTTGAGCGCGCAGGGCTTCATGCGCGAGCACACCGACTTCGACCGTCTCGTCGAGGAGTGGAAGAAGCGCAACCGGTTTCTCTGGCAGGGCCCCTCGCTCCACATCGTGGTGGTGACCCTGCGGTGCGACCATAAGTGCGTGTACTGTCAGACGAGTTCCGTGGGCATGAAGCAGCGGGACTTCGACATGAGCGAGGAGACCGCGCGCAGGGTTGTGGATACGATCTTCGATTCGCCCAGCCGGTCGCTCACGATCGAGTTCCAGGGCGGGGAGCCGCTGGCCAACTGGCCGGTCGTCCGATTCATCGTGAAGTACGCCCTGGAGAAGAACAAGGAGAAGAAGAAATCCCTCTGGCTCAACCTGGTCACGAACCTGAGCCTGATGGACCGCAAGAAGCTCGATTTCCTCCTGGGCCACGGGGTGAACATCTGCACCTCTCTGGACGGCCCGCGGGAACTGCACGACGCGAACCGGGTCGTCGTCCCGGGCGGGAGCAGCCACCGGACGGTGCTGTCGTGGTTCAGGCGGATCAAGAAGCGCACCAAGAACAAGGTGTTCGGCATCGACGCGCTGATGACCACGACCCGGCGTTCCCTGCGCTATCCCCGGGAGATCGTGGACGCCTATGTCCGGCTGGGAGCCTTGGGCGTCTACCTGAGGCCCCTGTCGCGCTACGGCTTCGCGAAGAAGACGTGGGACGCCATCGGGTACACGGCCGACGAGTTCCTCGACTTCTACCGGAAGGCCTTGGACCATATCCTGCGGTTGAACCTCAAGGGGCGCAGCTTCTTCGAGCAGACCGCCCGCATTTTCGCGACGAAGATGCTCAAGAAGGAGGACCCGAACTTCCTGGACCTGCGCTCCCCGTGCGGGGCCGGCATCGGCCAGGTGGCCTACAACTACGACGGCCGGGTGTTCACGTGCGACGAGGGGAGGATGCTCAGCCGCATGGGCGACGATTCCTTCTGCATCGGGGATGTGTCCAAGGACGGCTACGGCGACATCGTCAACCATCCCACGGTGCGCGCCCTGACCACGGCGTCCTGCCTAGAGACGCAGGCGGAATGCTCGGGCTGCGCTTACTTCCCGTATTGCGGGACCTGTCCGGTCGAGAATTTCGCCGCTCAGAACGACCTTTTCTGCCGCGCGCCCCTGAGCGAGCGCTGCCGCCTCTACAAGGGCATCCTGGACACCCTTTTCCTGAAGATGCGCAAGCCGAAGACACGGGACGTGATCCTTTCCTGGACGCGGGCGCCGCAAAGCCTGTACCAGAGGGAGTAGGTTTATGAACCTGCCCAAGATCAAGAAAGAGCTTCAGCGGTTCTTGACCAGCGAGGAAGGCAAGATACTCAAAGAGGACGTTTTCCGCGCGGCGGTCGTCCTGGGCATCGTGGGCGCGGCGGTGACGCAGGCCGAGGACCTCTTGATGGCGGCGCATACGAACTATCTCCACAACTCGGGCGGCGCGCAATCCTCCCACTACAGCCACGGTTCGCACGCCTCGCACGGGAGCCACGGGTCGCACGGGAGCCACGGGTCGCACGGCAGCCACGGGTCGCACGGGAGTCATGGGTCGCACGGGAGTCATGGGTCGCACGGGAGCCACG